>ENA-OZEB01000722-OZEB01000722.1-human-gut-metagenome-genome-assembly--contig:-NODE-722-length-9777-cov-4.735240_pt1 | contig 9777 bp, 5 predicted proteins | sample MGYA00245060_ERZ653593 | MGnify/ENA primary metagenome ERZ653593 (study PRJEB26926, sample SAMN06164989) | human gut metagenome | biome: ENVO:00009003; feature: ENVO:2100002; material: ENVO:00002003... | reverse complement strand
AGACAGGGGTACGGCAGTGTTTGAGCCACGGGGTTTCCAGCGAAGCCCCTGCGCTGAGCACCACAACGGTGTTGGGGTTGGCCTGCTGCACGGCCTTTAACAGTTCGATCTGGTTGTCCGCAAGGCGCATATCGCCGCGGTCCAGACCCTCACTTTCCTTGATTTCATCCAGCCCCAGGCAGAGCAGCACCACTTCGGCCTTTTGGGCCAGGGCTACAGCCTCGGCCTGTTTGGCGGCATCCGGTTTGCCCTGGCGGTCAAAGCCGGGGGCAAAGCCCACGCTGGCCAGGCCGCTCTCTTTCAGGCAGTCCAAAAAGGTATCCACCTTGATGGAGTTGACCGCGCTGGAGCCAGCGCCCTGGTACCGCGGTGTCTGGGCAAAGTCGCCGATCACGGCAACCTCGGTGCCCTCTTCCAGCGGCAGCAGGTCGTTCTCGTTTTTCAGCAGCACAATGCTTTCGGCTGCGGCGCGGCGGGCCAGGGCGTGGTGAGCGTCCGCATCAAAGGTGCGGCTGTGGGACTGCACGGCGGCATGGGTATCAAACACCAGCGTCAGCAGTTCGTCCAGCCGGGCGTCCACATCCGCTTCGGTAATTTTGCCGCTCTGCACAGCCTGCATCAGCTCGCGCACCGCGTCCCCGCCGGGGGCGGGCATTTCCAGCGTGGAGCCGTTCTGCACGCCCAGGGCATGGTCATTGCTGCCGCCCCAGTCCGTTACCACAGCGCCGTCAAAGCCCCACTCCCCGCGCAGGATGTCCATTAACAGGTGGCGGTTCTCGTTGGCGTAAGTTCCGTTGATGAGGTTATAGCTGCTCATGATGGTCTTGGGCTTTGCTTCCTTGACCACGATCTCAAACCCGGTCAGGTACAGTTCCCGCAGCGTGCGTTCATCCACCACGGAATCCGACGCCATGCGGCGCAGTTCCTGGCTGTTGACGGCAAAGTGCTTGGGGCAGGCCGAAATACCGTTGGACTGGATGCCCCGCACATAGCTCGCGGCCATTTTGCCGGAAAGATACGGATCCTCGGAGAAATACTCAAAGTTGCGGCCGCACAAGGGGCTGCGCTTGGTGTTCAGACCCGGCCCCAGCAGCACGGCAACTTCCTGCGCGGCGGCTTCTTCGCCCATGGCCTGGCCGATCTGCTCGCCCAGGGCGGGGTCCCAGCTGCAGGCCACAGTGACAGCCGTGGGAAAGCAGGTAGCCGGCACGCTGGGATTCAGCCCCAGATGATCCGCCGCCCCGGCCTGCTTGCGCACGCCGTTGGGGCCGTCCGACAGGGTAATGGCCGGGATGCCCTTGCCCGGCAGCGCCCGGGTGGTGAACACCGTACCGCCGCTCAGCAGGGCGCATTTCTGTTCCAGGCTCAGTGTTTGAATGATGTCTGCGTGTTTCATAGCTTGGCTCCTGACGATGAACAAAGAAAAGGGGCGGGCGGATACCCGCCGCCCCCTTGCGTGTTAGAATTTATCCGTTAGGCGTTGATGTTTTTGGATGGCTTATAATTTTCAGGGTGCATCTGCTCGTCCTTATTGCGGCGGACCATCCAGTAAATGCAGCCCACTGCCAAAACTGCGACAACGGCATCCAGCGTGTACATCCACTTCATCCAGAGCGGCGTGATATTGACCAGCTTAGAAGTCTCAGACAGACCGTTCATAGCGACACTGTGGCTGACCGTATAGCAGATATCGTGCGCGGCGTTCCGCAGATAGGTCATGATCTGCGGGTCATTCTTATAATCTCCCAGATCAAAAGAAGTTTCGTTGGTGTTCATCCACATATCGGTACCAGCCTGCAAGCCAGCCTTGATATCCATATAATCCGGCAGACCAGCAAAGTCCGTGATCACGATGCCATGGAAGCCCCACTCGTTCCGCAGAACATCCGTCAGGAGTTCATAGTTTGCACCGCACCATTTCGTGCCGATGCGGTTGAATGCGTTCATCACGCCCAGCGTTTCACCGCTCTTGACACTCTCTTCAAACGGTGCGAGGTATAGCTCACGCAGTGCCTGTTCGTTCAGGAATGCGGAAATGCCGTCCTTCGAACCCTTGATGTTCATGTTTTCATCGATCACACCCTCGGTATCGTTGACTGCAAAGTGCTTGATGTAGCAGAACAGGCCCTTGCTCTGAGCGCCTTCCACCGTGGAAGCACCCATCTTACCGCTGATGAAACCATCCTCCGCGTAATACTCGAAGTTACGGCCGCTGTACGGAGTTCGATGGATATTCATAGCCGGTGCATACCAGCCCTGAATTCCTGCGAACATTGCATCATTGCCAACCGCAACACCCATCTCATAGGCCAGATCCGTATTCCATGTGGAACCAATCACAACTTCCGTGGGATATGCCATTCCCTGCGTACCACCGATCAGCGTTGCAGAGATACCGGCAGGGCCATCCTTTTCCTTGGTGGCGGGCTTCAGGATATAGTTCAGGCTCGGCGTACCATAGCCGCCCATGCGGACCATGTAAGCCAGATCATCGGCAGATATCACATTCAGGATGTCGTTCCACGAATCATCATCGAACATCGTATCACGGTAATGCGCAAGCGTCAGATTTTCCGTGTTCTCCTCACCCGTGACAGGCATCGTATAGGCATCCTTGTCCTCCGTATACTGGGGATACAGTGCATCAATGATCTCCTGCGGGAAAGTAATGTACTTTTCGCCGGTGGTCTCGTCCACGCGCGTGCAGAATGCAGTCGGGAACGTGCCGACCCAGTCATTACGGGTCAGGTACTTGGTATCAGAATATTCGTCGTAATTTGCAATGTTGGCGTAATCGAACTTATTGGAGATTTCCGTACCCGTGGTGCTGTCCACAGCATACGTCTTGGTATCCAGAGCGGCATTGTTCCACTCTGCGGTCATCGTGCTGTCGCCTTCTGCGGTCATGCCATCCGCAACCGTCTTGCCCTTTGCGGCTAGAATGTTGTTCAGGGCATCATGTGCATCATGGCCCACTGCAAAGTAGTAATCGCCTGCATCCAGAATATAGGTCTTTGCATTGGTATAGTCATAGGACTTCAGGCTTTCCTTGTCCACCTGAATCTCCACGACCTGAGATTCGCCCGGCTTCAGCACGTCCGTCTTTGCGAAACCAACCAGCTCCACAGAGGCTTTTTCCACATTGTTCTCGCGGTCATAATCGGTATACGGAGACTGTGCATAAAGCTGAACGACCTCCTTTCCGGAGTAAGTATCGCCAGTATTGGTAACTTTCACTTTTGCGGTGAAGGTATCCCCGTTCTGGGTCAGAGAGAAATCGCTGTAATCAAAGGTGGTATAGCTCAGACCGTAGCCAAAGGGATAGATGACTTCGCTTGCATAGTCGTAATCGCCCGCGTTACCCTGACCCAGAACCACATCTTCGTAACGGGTCTCGTAGTAGCGGTAGCCGACATAGATGCCTTCCTCGTACACAATGTACTGGTCGGATTCATTGGAGAAGCCGTTCTCGATCCAGAAGTTTGTGCCGGCATTCTGTGCGGCGGGAGAGCTGTTGGCATCTGCGGCATAAGTATCCACCAAACGACCGGAAGGAACCACATCGCCAACCAGTGCGTCAGCAATGGCATACAGACCCGTTTGACCGACACCGCCGGCCCAGATCGCCGCCTTGATGTTAGGATACTGGCTCAGCCAGCCCAGCTCCATGGCATTATTGGCATTCAGCACAACCACCACATCATCAAACTGGTCATTGACCGCCTTCAGCATATCCGCCTCTTCGGTGCTCAGTTCCAGATAGTTGCCGGAGTTGTCCGCAACGCCTGCGGTCTCTGCAAAATTCACAGCAGTCAGGTCGGAACCTTCGCCGCCAGAACGAGAGATCACAACGATCGCGGCATCGCTGTACTCATCAAAAGAGGACTGCGCCGCAGATGCAACATCTGCCCAAGGCACTTCATTGATCGAAAACTTACCGCCGCGCCAGTTCGGTGCACTACGCTGATATCCGTCCTCACTCTTCTTGGTGTAGAAATCCCACAGGGTCGGATTCACACTCAGTCCGGACTTTTCCAACGCCGTCTTGAGCGTCGGTGCCGTGGAAGTATCCACAGAACCGGAACCGGCACCACCATAGACGATGTTCACAGACGAAACCGAGAACACGCTGACTTTGTCACCTTTATTCAGCGGCAGACCGCCGTTGTTTTCCAAAAGCACGAGGCCCTCGCTCTCGATATTCTGAGCGACCTGACCATTGTGCTCATTCAGTTCTTCTTCACTGCTGAAATCGCACGGGAAGTAGTTGCTGTCTACATCCTCTCCGGTTTCAACGATTTTAAACGTATCGTGGTTAAAGTGCGTGGAAATCAGTCCACGGTACGAATACGCAGCAACATTGCCAACGATCAGTGCCGCAAGAACCACCGCCATGACGGGAATCGTGATTCTCCGAAACGTCTTGTTGGACATCCGTTTCTTCTTCATCCGTAGTGTCCTCCTACTTCTTTCAAGTCAAATAATCTGATTTTGGATGCGGCCGCATCTCTGACGATGGTTATAGTATAGCATATTCATTTTCTTTTCACATGTTTCCAGCATAACCTGTCATTTCAACTGCACAATTTGCAAAAGTTACAATAAGGTTTCAAATTTTATTGTGCTAATACACAAATATTGCAACATTGTATTTGTGCACCCTGCCAGACAAAAAAACGGCAGGGGATACCTGCCGTAAAAATATTATTGCTTTTGGGGCAGCGGAAATAAGATCCGCAGGGTGCACCAGTTGTTTTCCCAGTGCATCGTCATGCTGCCGCCGTGCTGCCCGACGGTGGTGCGGACGCTTTTCAGGTCCGACCCCTGCTGCGGCAGACCGTCCGCATCCAGTGCGGGGGCGGCCTCTGTATAATGCTCGAACCGCAGCATGGCAAAGCCGCCCTGACTGTACACCGCCACCTTGATGAGCCGCTTTTCGGGGTCCGGCTCGGCGCGCACGGCGGCAATGGCGTTGTCCAGCGCCACGCCCACGATGGTGCACAGCTCCCGGATGGTGAGAAAGCCCAGCATCCTGCCGTCCGCCACGCTGGTGATGGTGATATTCTCCTGCTGGCATTCCATGGTCTTGGCGGTGAGCAGGGTATCCAGCACCGGGTTGCCGGTCTTGTTCTCGGCCTCGTACTGGCGGATATTCTGCTCCATGGCGGCAATGGCAGCGTTCTGCTTGGTCTGGTCCTGCTCCTCCCGGATGCGGGCAAGCTGGACTTTCAGCTCATGGTACCGCCGGTTGATGAGGTTGATGCCCTCCTTGCTGCGCTTGTACTGCTCGTACTGGCGGTGCAACACCTCGTCCATGGCGGCAAGCTCGCTGTGCAAAGCGTTCTCCTGCAGCTGCTCGTGCTGCACAGATAAGATCAGCACGCCGGAAAAATCCACCAAGGTGCGGATGGAAAAAATGCTCATATTGATCTCGCTGCCGGGCAGAAAGCCCAGATTGCTCACCGCAAAGGCGGTCAGCGCCAGCATGACCGCCGTCAGGGCGGCGCTGCCGCCGATCTGTAAGTGCCCGGCGGGCTGGGGACGGCGGTGCTGCAGATAGCACATAATGCCGAACAGCGTCCCATACACCAGCGCCAGCAGCAGCAAAGACAGGGGCTCCCATGGGCCGCGGGCGGGCCAGAGGGCGCAGTGCAGCTGCCACTCCACGCTGGCGGCAAGCTCTGCCAGAATAAACGCCCGGGCGCAGTGATACCCGGCTTCCAGCAGGGTGATGCTCCACACACCCCATAAATATAAGTAAGAAAACCCGATGGCCGTTACCATGCAGGGGATCCAGAGCCCGCCGGGCACATTGCCCGTCAGCCCCAGAAAGGCCGACAGCCCCGCCGCCCACAGCAGGGTGATGCCCCCGGTGACCGCCTTGGAAAAGCGGGGCGCAAGCGCCGGTGTGAACAGCAGCACCGCCAGACACTCGGCAAGGGCGGTGTACAGCCGGGGGATATCCGGCAGCGCGGTCATGAGCCTTCACCTCCGATGTAGTCGGTCAGTGCGGCAAGAAAAGCCTTACGCTTGGGGCGGCTGACCTGCAGCTCGCAGGGGCCCACCTGCACGGTGCTCTGCCGCAGCTCCCGCACCTGTGCCAGATTGACAAGGTAGCCGCTGTTGCAGCGGGCAAAGGGGCAGTCTGCCAGCTTTTCCTCAAAGGCCTTGAGGGTGCCGGGGGCGGAAAAATCGCCCTCATCGGTATAAAAATGCACCCGGTGCCCCTCGCTTTCCAGATAATAGATGCTTGCGGTGTCCAGACGGCGCAGCCCGCCCTCCACCGGCACGGTCAGGTAGCGCTTTGCCCGCTTTTCCAGCCGGGCAACGGCCTTGAGCAGCTGCTGCGAAAAGGCAAAGTAGGGCACCGGCTTCAGCACATAGTCCAGCGCTCCCACCGAGTAGCCCCGGATGGCGTACTGCGCCATATTGGTGATGAAGATCAGGATGACGTCTGCATCCATCTGCCGGATGCGCTCTGCCGTGGTCATGCCGTCCAGATGCTTCATCTCCACATCCAGAAAAATAATGTCGTAGACCGCGCGGTAATCCTCCAGAATATCCACGCCGTCCGCAAAGACCGTCACTTCAAACTCTGTCCCGTACTGCCGGGTATACCGCCGAACATACTCCTGCAATACCCCCTGCACCTCCGCGTCGTCCTCTACGATCGCCACCCGGATCATGACCGCACCTCCCTTACCACACCTTTGTGGAACTGTTACGGCTCTATTATAGCGCAATCCCGTCCGGTTTGCCAAGGGGCACTCCGCAACAAAGGGCAGGGCAGCCCACAGCTGACCACCGTGGACGTCAACCCCTACCAGCTGGGCATGGAGGCTGCCAGCCAGACCATCAACCACATCGAGAACCCGAACCTTCTGGCCACAAAGATCATCGTGCCGCACAAGCTCATCCCCCGGGAGAGCTGCTGCCCGCCGGAGGAGCAGCGCTAGGAAGTGCTTTTTCAGCAAGACAGTGTCCGCTTCCGGGAGCTGCCGCGCAGCGCTTGCTATCCTGCCCCCAGAGTAGACAGCGTAAAAAACGCTGCATCCTCCGGGGGTATTTTTATGCCCAAAAAGGCACAAAAGAATGCCCGCCCACCTGTGGAAAACCACGGTGGGCGGGCATTTTATGGTTTATCGTTTGCGCGCTGCAAAAGCGTTCAGAGGGCGGTGGGCTGGGGTACCAGCCGGAAGAGCATTACGGGCAGCGCGCTGTTTGCAAAATCCAGCGTAAGGATGATCGTTCCGCGCTCTGTTTCAAAAGGCAGCTCGGCCTGTGTGCCGTCCGGGGCAATGCGCACAAGCGTTTTGCCTTCCAGCAATCCGGCGGGCAGCGCGAGCCTTACCCGACCGGTGGGCTGCGTCAGGCTGCCTGCGGTTTCAAAGGCCACACTCAGGTATTCCCCGTTCGTCCGTGCGGTCACATCCTCCGCAGAAAGGCTGCCGCTGATAGTCCACGCCGTTGCCGCTTCGATCATTTCCAGCTGCGCGACGTTTTCTGCCTGCCCGCACACGGGGCAGAAGATCAGCGTTTCGCCTTCCGCAGTGCGGAAAGTAAACTTCCGGCAATCCGTGCTGCCAGTGTGCGCACAGCCATCTCGCAGACAATCGGCGCTCTGAGAGCCGGTTCCATTCGGGAACCATGCACCGAACTGGTGTCCCAGCTGATCCGTCGGGTCTGCGGTGTAGCTGTCTTTGCAGCGGGAGCAGGTAAAAACAGTATAGCCGTCTGTTTCACAGGTAGGCTCTACGGTAACAGCCTGATAATCATGGTTCAGTGCGGGCTGCTCCGCATAGGTGGTATAGTCACAACGGGAACAGGTGTCGTAAGCGTTCCAGCCCTTTTCCGTGCAGGTAGGGGCTTTTGCATCGTGATTCACCAGATTATGGTTCAGTGCGGGCAGTTCCGCATAGGTGGTATGGTCGCAGCGGGAACAGGTATCGTAAGCATCCCAGCCGATTTCCGTACAGGTGGCGGCTTGCGCGTCATGATGCACCAAGTCATGTTTCAGTGCGGGGATTTCTTGATAAGTGGTATAGTTGCAGCCCAAGCGGGAACAGGTATCGTAAGCGTCCCAGCCGATTTCCGTACAGGTGGGGGCTTTTGCTGCGCGATGCTTCAGAGCATGGTTGTTTGGGTCTTTTTCGCCGTATTCCCCACCACACTCCACGCAGACCGCTTTGGCGCTGCAGGTTGCTTTGCCACCGGTACACTTTGCAGTATCAACTTCGCGGCAGTAGTTCGTGCAGCTGCGGGTGTGCGTGCCGTTGCCGGCGGATGACCACTCGCCCCATGCGTGACCGCCGTAGTAACTCCCTCCGCAAGTATTGCACATTCCCAGAGTGTCGCAGGTCGCGTAGCCGCCGCTGCAGCTTCCAGTCTCTTCTGCGTTGCAGCGCTTGCATCTGCGGGTGTGCGTGCCGTTGCTGGCGTAGTTAGGCGTCCACGCGCCCCAGTCGTGACCGGGAATGCCGTATTCCGCGCCGCAATCTTCACAGATTTTGCCCTCGGTGCAGGTGGGACCTTGGGTACCGCCGGTATGTACCTGTAAAAGCGTAACATTGCCATCGTTGTGGCAGTTCTGGCATTCAGTTACATAAACCCTATGATAGGTCGAATCATATTTTCTGTATCCGAGGATCTCACGTGTCTCCCTACTCCCACAGCGGGAGCAGTGCACCGGGACTGTTTCTGCCGCCGCTTTTAACATGATCCCCGGTATCAGGCACACCATTGCCAGCACCGTCAAACACCCGATCAGCCATTTTTTCATGTTACTCCCTCCTTGTCATCAAACCTTGTTATCCTTTCAGATCAAACTGCACGGACAGCGATGCAAGCACGGCATCTACCACCTTCCGCGCCTCGGCAAGCATATCGATCTCCGCCACAAAAGCGATGACCTGCTCGCGCTCCTGCGCGGGGACCTGCAGCGCACTCAGGCTCATGCTCAGGAACCGCCGTATTTTGCGCTCCAGCGTAAAGTAGGGGTCGCACCGCCGTGCCATGTAGCCGCGCATCATGCCAGCCGTGCCCAGCTCCATCTCGTAGAAATCGCACTCGGCGCACCCGGGCAGATACGCGCTGAACGCCGCCTGCAGCTCGGCCGTGGTACTGCGGTGGATGATCTCCGCCGTGGCGGGGAAGGTGTACGCTTCCACATAGATATCCCGCAGATTCTCGCTCAGCTCGGTCACCGCCAGCTGCAAAGCCGTTTCCACCGCGTAGAGGTACACCGGCGAGGGGGCGTTTGCCGCCAGCGGCCTTACCGCGCCGAACTGCCTGCTGAACATCATGCCGATCAGCTCGGTCAGCACGCCGTCCTTTGTGCGGAAAATATTCTGGAACGACCCGGCTGACACATCTGCTTCCTTTAAAATTTCTGCAACCTTGGTGTTCGTGTAGCCTTTTTCCAGAAAAAGCCGGACACAGGCGGTCAATATCCGCCGTTTTGCTTCCTTGCTGTCGTATCTGCGCGCCATTGGGAATCATCCTTTTCTATGATTGGTTTCTGACCCAATTATATATTGATTTGAAAATTGCGTCAAGTAAACTTTTAAGGGCATATTTTGGGCAGTTTGACGAGGGAGAGCTTTCTGCGGGTGCGCATCCGGGCAAAACAAAGCGCAATGGACATTGCTGTTATCCGCTGCCGCAGCCAGACAGTTCGCGGCAGCAAAAAAGAGGCCACCGATCGGGGCGACCTCTTTTCAGCGTATTTTCAGCGTAAATCCCGCAGCAGGCGAACCCACCATCTCCATGACGGCTCTT
>ENA-OZEB01000717-OZEB01000717.1-human-gut-metagenome-genome-assembly--contig:-NODE-717-length-9813-cov-6.632097_pt1 | contig 9813 bp, 6 predicted proteins | sample MGYA00245060_ERZ653593 | MGnify/ENA primary metagenome ERZ653593 (study PRJEB26926, sample SAMN06164989) | human gut metagenome | biome: ENVO:00009003; feature: ENVO:2100002; material: ENVO:00002003... | reverse complement strand
CCCTACAATTCTTGAAGCCAACTTTTAGTCAGCCCTATCTAATTGCGGATTACCTTATTAATTTCTAAAACCGCATGATACGCATCTTTAAATGCATCTAAAGCAACACCTGCTTTTTTACAATCACCAACGATGTATGTAGGAATACCTAAATCTGTATACATGCTTGTATCGTTTGCCTTTGATCCAACAGCCATAATGACACTATCATATGGATATTCTTTGCCACTGGCAACAACTGCATGATCCTCAATTCGTTCTACAATGGCACTTGTTTCAATTGTGATTGGCATTTGTGCCATCGCAAACTGCGCTGTAATTTGACGTAATGGTCCTAGATCCTGTAAAGCTTTTTCTTTCATTTCCAAAACAGTGACTTTCTTTTGTCTTGCAGCCAAGAATTCAGCGGTTTCAAAGCCAACAAGACCACCACCAATAATGACTACGTTTTCACCTGGTACTTCTACTTTTTCACTCAATACATCATGTGCAACAATAGCTCTTTCACTACCTTCAATTGGAAGTACAAATGGACTAGATCCAATCGCAACAATGAGTGCATCTGGCTTAATTTCTTCTAGCATTTCCTTAGTAACAACAGTATTTAAGTGCACCTCAATTCCAGATTCTTGAACATCCAAAATCATTTTATCTACCGCATTTTTAAAGTCTTTTTTAGCTGAAATAGCCCCGGCCAATACAAATTGTCCACCAAGACTTTCACTCTTTTCAAATAAAATTGGTGTATTGCCTGTTTCTTTTAAATCTAGAGCCGCTTCCATACCTGCAATTCCACCACCTAAGATGACAACTTTTTTAGAAACAGATCCTGGTTTTAAGCCTAACGTCTCCTCTTCTAATAAGCCAGGATTTCGCATACAAGTAATGTGCTTAATAGCTGGATTATATAAGGATGCACAGAATGAGTCATAACAGCCTTGGTTACATCCGATACAATAGCGAATTTGATTCACTTTACCAGCTTTGGCCTTGTTACAGAAATTAGCGTCGGCAAGTTGAGCTCGTGCCATGACAACTAAATCGGCCTTGTCATCTTCTAAGATTTTTTCGGCAAATTCAGGCGTATTGATACGTCCACATGGCATTGTCAACATGCCTGTTTCTTTACGAATGCGTGCAGCATCTTCTACGTTAAATCCATTTTCAATATCCACTGGAGCCACTTCATATAGTGTAGCTGCCGTTAAGATATTTCCACGACTAATATTCAATACATCCACACCGAATTCTTTGGCATCTTTACAGAATTCAATCACTTCTTCAACCGTTAATCCACCTTCCAACATGTCATCATGACAATCTACACGCATGAATAGTGGCATATCTTCTGGCATATTGGCACGAATCGATTTAATACATTCCAATGGGAATTTTTTACGATTTTCAAAAGAGCCACCCCACTCATCTGTTCTATGGTTGATTCCACCCGAAAGCATAGAGTGTGGTAAATAGTTATGCGCACAATGGAATTCTAAACAATCAAATCCAGCTTCTACTGCACGTTTTGCGGCTTGTCCAAACTTATCTATTATATCGAGTAATCTTTCATTTGTGATAGCTGGCACTGTATATTGTGGACTTAATGGTAAGTCATTGGGCACTAAGATTTGAGCCGTTTGATCTGAAGCTACGGCTAATCCTCCTTGCCATAATTGAATGCAAGTTTTTCCTCCAGCTTCATGCACGGCATCATTTAACTTTTTAAATCCAGGAATATACTTATCGTCGGCAATCGACAAGAATCCAAAAGGTGCACTGGCCGCATCAACACTTGTAACTTCAATTGTATTTAATCCATTTCCACCTTTTGCACGAGCCACATGATACGCAATCAGCTTATCTGTAACACTCTTTCCATCTTCACTTTCCGCACTTTCATGTGTTCCCATCGCAGACATGACAACACGATTTCTTAATTCCATACCACGAATCTGTATGGGTTCAAACAATTTGTCAAACATTTGATTCTCCTCCTTTTCGTATGTTTATTTCTTATTTTATTATACTTCAATTGTTAGCGGTTTCACATATACAAAAGAAAAAGAGCTGTCATTCTTTGACAACTCGTACGGTTTCAATACCATAATATTTCATGACTTCAATAGAAGACTCACTAATAACTTCTCCTGGAATCACTGGAAGAATCGCAGGAGGACAAGATACAGTCACACTGGAGCATACTTGTCCTAATGATTTAGATACATCCAATGTTATGCTTGACGAAAATAAAGCTTGACGCACATTCATAGCTTTTTTAGATTGTTCTAATTTTGGTGGTTTATTTATTAAAATAGGTTTTCTTTCAATTCCACATAAACATGTCTCTAATCGTTTTAAGTCATCCTTCGTATTATAGGGAGATGGCATTAATACAATATAGTCTGAATCATAGAATTCAGGATAGATATCACATTCCATTAAAAGATTTGCGATTTCATTTCCAGTATAGCCAAACTCTTTCGTTGAAATCGTTATCTTCATAGGTTCACCAGATAATATCGTGTATCCATGTTGAATCAAAGTATTCTTTAATCCATCAACTCTTTGAATACATTCAGACAAGGATTTTTTAAATGTAGTATCCAACACCTCATTTGTCGCATCTAAAGATGCCATAATCAAATAGGATGGACTTGTAGAAGAAAAATATTCCATAAAATGTTTTACATCATTTTTCCATACTTGATTCAAAGACTCACTTAAGTGAAGATAAGCTCCTCCTGTAAGTACAGGTAGTGTTTTATGGGCCGAATCACAACATAGATCAGCTCCTAAATCGATAGGATGTAAAGACGGTTCTAAAAAACGAAGATATGCACCATGGGCATTATCGATAGCAAGTAGTACATTATGTTTTTTACATACACTAGCTAAAGACTGAATATCCAAAAGATTTCCTAAATAGTCTGGATTTGTCAGGTATACAGCCGTTGGAAGACTTTCAATAATCGCCTTTTCTAAATCCTCTGCATGTATCTTACAAGATAAGTAATCACTCTTTCCATATAACCATTCAATCTCAAAATCCAATAGTGCAGCCGCATGAATAAAACTTCGATGCGCATTTCTTCCTGCAAGAATCTTAGTTTTCTTCCCTTTACTTTTAGCATCTTGGCATAATATTGTGCACATCGTTTGAATGCATAAAGTAGAGCCTTGCGTTGAGTAATAGGTTGGACAGCCAAATAAAGAGGAAGCATTTTGTTCACTTTCCTTAATGATCCCCTCTGCCGCAAACAACTCATCAGCTCCATAAATTTCTGTAAGATCCATTCCTTCAAAACCAAGAATGCCAGCACCTTTATGGCCTGGCATATGCATTCTTACTGGTGATTTTTCTTGATACGATTTTAGAAAACTAACAATCGGCGTCTTCATGATTATTTTCTTTCATATCACGAATAATGGCTACGGCTAGGGCACACTCTAGTCGTTTACAGAATAGTTCACAACCCTCTTTATATACACCTTTGACAGATCCTGTCGCATGATATGCATTGGCTGCACATCCTCCAGAACAATAAAGTCTTGCCCAGCAATCTGCACATTCTTTACGTGCATATACGTTGCATGATGCAAATTCATTCTGAATCTTTTTGTTTGTGACACCCGTATAAATGTCTCCTAATTTAAAGGCTTCTTCTCCTACAAATTGGTGACAAGGATATAAATCTCCCCATGGTGTTACGGCCATATATTCAGTTCCTGAACCACATCCTGAAATACGTTTATAAATACATGGTCCACCTTTTAAATCAATCATATAGTGATAGAAAGTAAATGGATCTTTCTTCTCATCATATTCCAACATCAACTTCGCTAAATCTTCATATTGTTTCATAACAATTTCACGATCCGCTTCTGTAAGTGCTGCAGGATCATCGGATTTGGCAACAACAGGTTCCATACTTAATTCTCTAAAACCTAAGTCTAACATTTGTTGCACATCTTTTAAGAAGTCTGGATTGGCATGAGTAAAAGTACCACGCATATAGTAATTTTTACCTTCGCGAGCCTTTACTAACTTTTGGAATTTAGGAACGATTGTATCAAAACTTCCCTTACCAGAATAATCCACACGATAACGGTCATGCACTTCTTTACGTCCATCTAAACTTAAAACAACGTTGCTCATTTCTTTGTTCGCAAATTCGATTACGTCATCATCAATCAACATACCATTTGTCGTTAATGTAAAACGGAAATTCTTTCCAGCTTCTTTTTCAATACTACGAGCATAGGCAACCAATTGTTTAACTACATCAAAGTTCATTAGTGGTTCTCCACCAAAGAAATCCACTTCTAAGTTTCTGCGTGTTCCTGAATTTTCCACCAAGAAATCAAGAGCTCGTTTTCCCGTTTCAAAACTCATTAATGCACGGTCCCCATGGTATTTTCCTTGGCTGGCAAAACAATACGAGCAATTCAAGTTACAAGTATGGGCAATATGAAGACATAAAGCTTTAATAACACCACTTGTCTTAGCCTTTAACTGTCCTGCCATTGGCTCATATGTATCTTCACTAAATAAACGACCTTGTTCTTTTAATTCTAAAATCTGGTCGTAACATTCTTCCAATTCAGATGTATCAACACTAGGACATTTCTCCTTCATTTCTAAAACCAAGGTATTTTTATCTTTATCTAAAAATTCAGCAATCATATCATAAGCAATTTCATCTACCACATGAATGCTTCCTGAACAAATATCCAATACAATATTCTGATTAAACATCTTATACTGATGAATCATCTATATTTCCTCCTCAAAATTTAAAAAATGCTGCCTTAAAGGCGGCATTAAAAATGCCGAATCACTTCGGCATTTCTTAATTACTTACTTTCTTTATTATTTTCGCAAGCTTGGTTAGCGATTCCGCAGCTAGTTTTACAAGCTGATTGGCAAGAAGTTTGGCATTCTCCACATCCACCATTTTTTGCGCTTTCACACAAGTTACGAGTATCTACTGTATTAATATGTTTCATGATTATATACCCCCATATAAATTCCCTTTTATTTTAACACGCCAACAAAAGAATATCAAATTAAAAAGGCATTCCGAAGAATACCTTTATAAACTATTTAGAACTTTCTTCCTTAGTACGGAATACGTAACGACTCGTTACTGTAGCACCTTCTGGAGCACCAGAGTAAGAAGCATATTCTTTATTCATAGCTTTGATTTCGTTCATTACATCCTGTAATGTTTCAAGTTCTCCAACACCTAAATCAACCTTTTCTTTTAATTGATCCAATCCTTCAGACTTGAATTGTTCATTACCCTCATACAATTGTTTAGCACCTGAATTCAATGTTTCAAATGCCTTACCTAATGTATCTAATCCATCAGCCATTTCATTAAATGTGCCACTTTGTCCAGCTAATGTTCCAGTAGCATCTGATAATGCACTAGCCCCACCATTTAATGTAGCACTATTTGAAGATAATGTTTTACTTCCCTCAGCTACTTGAGTAATACCAGCTTGAGATTTCTTTTGAAGTTGAGTTAATCCAGCATTTACTTGTTGAACTCCACCTAAGATTCCTTCAGAACCTGCAGATAATTTCTTAGCAGCAACTTGTAAACCAGTTACTAACTCTTTGAAGTTTTTAACATTTTTCACCGTTGGAGTACTTGGATCTGTATATTGGCTCAATAATGCATCCATTTTACTTAATGTACCTTGCGCATCACTTAAATCTTTTTTCAAGCCACCATTGCCATTTTCTCCAACTAATGTCTTTTGAGCATCTTTTAAACCTGATGTTACACTAGAAGTTGTACCAACTAATGTTTTTACTAATGTTGAAATTGTTTCTTGATCCTTCTCTACCTTTTCAACGTATTTATCTAGATTATCAATATCACTAACAGTAAAGCTTTCTGGAATCAAACTTGCTAATACATCAGATCCAGCAGAAGGCTTATTTTGCTGCAATTTTTCAATAGCATCCTGAATTTTTTCCTGCTTTTTAACATCATCAGTTGCTGATTTTGCTTCATTCAATGCATTAACTGCAGTTGTATATGCAGTATCAATATTGCTATTAGCATCTTTAGTAGCTTGATTAATCTTATTTATTTGATCATTTATTAATTTAATTTGTTCTTTAATTTCATTATTTTTTTTATCAATTTCATTGTTTTTATTTGAAATCTGGTCTTTTAAATCAGACACATCATTTTTTAATGTTTCCACATCAGATTTCAAGTCCTCATTATATTGGGTAATAGTAGTAATTGCATTTGAAGCAGTATTAAGACTCTTACTTAAACCACCTAATTTTGCACTATCATCAGTGATAGTAGTTTGCATACCTGCTAATGTTGCCATAGCGCCTTGTATTTGAGTCTGCATAGTATCTAGTTCAGTTGGAGTTAATGTGTTTACTTGTGCTTCTAATTGTTTTAAACCTTCATTCAACGCTGTTGCACCATCTAATAAATTAGTTTTTCCTTGACCTAAATTGCCTGAAACTCCATTTTGAATTTGAGATACACCTTGAGGAATTCCATATAATTGTTGGCTTCCTGCAGCTAAAGTATCCACACCATTTGTATAAGCTGTTAATCCTGTTTGTAAAGCTTTAACACCATCATTTAATTGGATAGCACCTGCAGATAATTGTCTTACTTGATCAGATGAACCTGTTAATGGAGCGGCTTGTTCTTTTAATTGAGTTGTTCCATCATACAATTGTTTTGATCCATCAATCAATTGATCATCAGCTTCAATTAATTGATCAATTCCATCTGTTAATTCAGATACTGAACCAATTTCACCTAATTCACTTGCCAAATCAATTTCATTTGTCATACCAACCATGATAGATCCTAAATCAAAATCATTGACATCCGCTTCAACTGTTACATCATCACTGATTCCTAATTGATTGTTTACTTTGTCTAAACCTGCAGATTTTAATGTTTCATTCAAGCCTGGAATATTCGCAAATGCCAACATTTCATTTGTTCCATCATTTACGATCTTACCAGATTCACATTTTACATTTGAGAACTTGCCAGTACTCATATTCAACATACCACCAGCTAAATAACTAGGGTGAATTACAATGGATTTGCCATTGATATTTTTAACTTGTGAATAATTATTTGTGAAAGAAATTGTTAATTTTAAATGTCCAGACTTACCTTCCATATCTTTTGCAGACATTTCTTGGCCATCTAATTCATAACGAATCTTAACAGACACTGGAAGTTGTTTTGTGGCTGTTCCTTCATAATACACATCATTACCTTTCGCATTCCATGTATATGTATTTCCGTCTTTTGAAGGTTTTTCATTTGATTTAATGTTCTTAACATCTGTTAAGTTTAAAGTTTCTTTAATATTATTAATTCCATCCTCATCATATAACCAGCTAGATACAATTGTATCACTGATTGAACCATCTGAGTTTAATACAGAATAAACAGTTTCTGTTTTTTCTGTAGGATTTTCATCATTACTTTGCGCAAATACAGTCACAGGCATCATACTTCCTGCCATAACTGCACTCAACAATACACTACCAACTACTTTTACTGTATGATTTAAATTCATATTTATTCTCCTTTCGCTTCCATGTTTGATTCTGGCCAATTCTTTGTCGTCTTTTCAATGAACTTGTGGCAGAAAATCAACAATGAAGGCAATACTAATAAGATACTTACGACTGAAATTAATGCACCACGCGCTAATAAGATAACTAATGATTTAATTAAATCCATCTTAGCTACAAAGCTTACACCGATACATGCGGCAAAGAATGAGAATCCACTTGTCATAATGGAAACACTCGATTTTTCCATCGCAATCAAAGCCGCTTCCTTAACCTTCTTACCATGCGATAATTCTTCTTTAAAACGCGTTGTCATTAAGATGGCATAATCTACTGTGGCACCCAATTGAATAGTTCCGATAACCATACTTGCGATAAATGGAAGTGTAGTTCCTGTAAAGAATGGAATACCCATATTGATTGTGATCGCAAATTCAATTGTTAGTACTAAAATGACTGGAAGTGCAAATGATTTAAATGTTAAGGCAACAATGATAAAGATCATGATTACAGATAATACGTTAACCATCGCAAAGTCTGTATTTGTTGTTGTGATCAAATCACGTGTCATACTTCCTTCTCCACCAATCATACCCTTCTTATCATATTTATGAATGATGGTATCCATTTTATCTAACTGTGTATTTAATTCATCGGTTGCAGCTTTATAATCACTGTTCACAACAATTAATTTCTTTCCACCATTTTGGAAAATATCCTTTACTACACTTGGAGTAAAGTTAGATGCAAGTCCTGGACCCACAAACTCTTCATACGCTAATACGTTATGAATTCCTTTTAAATCTTTGATTTCAGAACACATATTCTGAATTTCATTCGTTGTTAATTTATCATCCACTAAAACGAAATGTGTTGTTGTCATATCAAATTTATCTTTTAACTGATTTGTACCAATGATACTCGCAAAATCACCTGGCATACCAGAAATCAAATCATAATAGATATTTGTATGTGCCTGACCATATCCAAATGGAATGAAAATCAATACGAAGGCAACAAGAATTTTCTTATAATGTCTAATGACAAAACGAGGAACTCTATGTAACTCATTCAAAATTGTTTTATGTTTGTACTTTTCAATCGTCTTATCAAAGAACATCAACAAGCTTGGCAAAATGAAGATGGTTGATAATACACCAAGAACTACACCTTTCGCCATGACAATACCAATGTCTCTACCTAGTGTTAACTGCATTACACACAAGGCAACGAAACCAGCAATTGTTGTGATTGAACTTGAAGTAATTGAAGTAAACGTAGCTTTGATGGCCTTAGCCATAGCCTCTTCATTTGGAAGTTTTTGTTTTTCTTCTTGATATCTATGTAATAAGAAGATGGAATAATCCAATGTTACAGCTAACTGTAATACAACGGCCAAAGCCTTTGTGATATAACTAATTTCACCTAAGAATACGTTTGTACCAAAGTTATAAACGATTGGGAAAATCATTCCTAACATAAATACAACTGGAGCAATCGTACTCTCTAATCCTAAGAACAATACGATCATACATAATACAACCGCAATACCTGCATAGATTGGCGTATCGTGTTCTGTTTGATCTTTAGTATCTTCACTGATGGCTGACATACCACCTAAGTAACAATCATCTTTTGTATATTTTTTTATTTTACTAATCGCATTCATTGTACGCATTGACGATGTTGGCTCTTTAAATGTAACAATCATCATTGTACTGTCACCAGAATATAGCATATCCTGAATGCTTTCTGGAATTGCCTGTTTTGGAACAGAGATATCTAATACATCATCTCTCCAAATACATTTTTCAACTCCATCAATTTTATTGATCTCTTCCTTAATTTTTGCGGCCTCTTGATCCGTCTTGTTGTTGACAACCAAGAAGTCTACACTCGATAAGTTAAAATCATCTCCAAGAATCTTTTGTGTTTTCATAGATTCTGAAGTTGAAGGTAAATAAGATAATAAATCGTAATTAATATTTGTATTGAAATAACCAATTGCACTTGGAATCAAAAGAACAATGGCCACAGCCAAAATCATATTACGATATTTAACTATCCATTTTGACATCTTATCCATATCGAATCACCTTTTTTCTATCCTTTCCTTTACTACGTGAAGAGTATAGTACCAAACTGACCGCTAGTCAATATTTTTGTTTTATTTTTTTAAAATTCCCAATATACCTGTCTCTTATACACATCTCCGAGCCCACGAGACG
>ENA-OZEB01000715-OZEB01000715.1-human-gut-metagenome-genome-assembly--contig:-NODE-715-length-9831-cov-5.953253_pt1 | contig 9831 bp, 9 predicted proteins | sample MGYA00245060_ERZ653593 | MGnify/ENA primary metagenome ERZ653593 (study PRJEB26926, sample SAMN06164989) | human gut metagenome | biome: ENVO:00009003; feature: ENVO:2100002; material: ENVO:00002003... | reverse complement strand
GCTGGATGCGGAAAAAATTAAGCAGACCATAAGCGAAGAGTTGAGAAAGCAAAATGCCTGTCATGAATGATTATGAGGCAACCGCAGCAATCAGGAGCCTTCCAGATGCATGGGAAAAGCAGACAGGAAACAGAGGATGTGCATCGGAGAAACTGTATCAGTTTTGTGATACAATGGCTGCATCTGAATACCGCTCGCTGATCCGTCCATTTCTGGATGTCTCTACACTTTCAGCAAGATTGAAGACGGAAGAATGTATTTCTACAGAATACAGGATGTGTGATGGCAGCTGGCATCGGATGCTTTTTACTGTAAAAAAACGGGATGAATCTGGAAATGTGACCCATGTCTTATGTACGGTCCGCAGTATCAGTGATTCCAAGAGACGTGAAGAGAATCTTAACTTTGCAGCGGAAGCAGCAAAGCGGGAAGCCGAAATGAAAACAAGGTTTCTGGCAACGATGAGTCATGATATCCGTACACCACTGAATGGTATTATCGGTATGGTAAATATGGGAAATCAGTACGCAGATGATCCACAGATGCAGCAGAAGATCAGAGAAAAGGTAATGGAATCCCTGAAATATCTGGTGTCTCTGGTAAATGATGTGCTGGGTATGAATAAACTACAGAGCGGAGATTTGAAGGATTCTGTCGAATATTATGGACAATGCCATAAAATTCAGTCAGGCGGGTAGTGTGCTCATGGTCGGGGTTAAGGAAGAGTTTCTGCCTTTAACTGTCACAAGATCAAAGTTTTTATGTGTCACGGATAATTCGGCAGCCAATTCGCTGACAATGTCGATTTTAGAAATTGCCTTGTTATACAGCACAAAAGCATAATTCAAAACAATGCCGTTACAGGAAAGCATAACCGAAACTGCCTGATGCCCATAGTCCTGTTTGCCTTTCAAATGAGATTGATGAAAATACGCATCTTCAATCGGATGCAGAGCCCGTGACGAAGGCTTTGTCTTTGCAGCTATCGTATCGTCAACAATACAGAAAACAGGTTTTCCGGTGAGGGCTGCTTCTGAATAAATGAAAAGTCTAATCCCCCAGCTATGCTGGGGAGAATAGAGTAGTCGGAAGTGGTGAGGATAACAAAATAAAGCCTCCTGTGATAGAATGAGAATGGTGTCGCAAGCCAAACTCAAAATCAAAGGAGGCGGTCCAAATGGACAATAAAAGTTTATCACATACTCGTTGGAAATGCCAGTATCACATTGTGTTTATTCCTAAATACCGAAAGAAGGTATTGTATGGGAGAATACGCAGAGATGTCCGAGAGATAATAGCAACTTTATGCCAGTATAAAAATGTAGAGATAATTGCAGGAGCGGTATGTATAGATCATGTACATTTAAGCGTAGCAATTCCACCAAAACTCAGAGTATCAGATTTTATGGGGTATCTGAAAGGAAAAAGCACATTAATGATTTATGACAGGCATCCTGAGTTGCAAAGTAAATGGGATAAAGCGTTTTGGGCTAGAGGATATTATGTTGAAACGATTGGCAATATAACAGATGAAGCAGTTCAAAAGTATATAAAAGAGCAAGCAGAAGAATCGAGACGAGAAGATTCGAGTAGTACCGCTTTATAGCGGGCCAGCAAAAGTGCTTGCGATACCGCCCTTTGGGGCGAGCAGTAACAATAGCCCTTTGGAGGGCTAATAATAAACCACCAGTTGAACTGGTGGTTGCTAACTTAGATCGATTGTGAAACGTAAAAGAAAATATGATAAGGGGGAATGGCATGAGGAAAATATTAAAAATATTTGTTTGTTTCATTGGAATTATGATATCAGCATCTACTGTATCGGCATCTAAACTTGAAATACTATCGGAATCTGAAGATTATGAAAAAATCGTTGCACTTGCTGATGAAATTGTGTCTATTACAAATGGAGGACCTGTTGAGGATCCGTTTGAGGAGGGAATCAGTGTATCGGATATTGATTTTGATAATGCATTAAAAGAGTATATTGATACGCCACTTTTGACCTCAGAACTTCTTTCTGTGTCCGAAGTAGAAAGTGCGTTAGAACAAAGCGATTATATTTGGATTATCCCGATTAGAGCATATGGACATTTGTATGAAGCATGTGCGGTAAGGGCAAATGGCGAAGATGGACAACCGATTGATCAATGGCACATAAGTGGAGCCAGAGGGTATGAATTAGATGATACGCCGACCTATATAGAACAATTAAATATTTCACTTGCTGCAAATTCAGATATTGTATGGGACAATTATAAATTTCGACTTGTTGGAGGAGTAGATCCGATTCGTTTTCCAGTCTGGATTGCATTGAATGAAACACAAGTGGGGTATCTGATACCAGGACGTGAAGATGCTGCAGCGTGTCTTACAGACAGTTCGGAAATAGCGGAATATAGACTTGATGGTGAAGAAGAATTCCATGCATATAGTTATGCTGTGGTTGTTGCCGCAGTTGCTGATTCGTCTTATATTGAAACTGACGATGCACAAGGAGGAACCAATATTGTCCTTGATGTTGCAAATCAGCCGGTGAAACATCAAAATAAGATGTTGGTAATTATTTTAGGAATTGGGATTCTGGCAATTGGTGTTATAGCTATTTTAGCAATTAAAAGGAAACAAAGAAAGTGAAAGGGAAGCCCGGATGAAACATATCTAAAAACGAAAAGCTTGTAACGAAGAAACAGGTGCTATCTGAGAAAAAGAGACAGCACCTGTTTTTTATAGAAATTCCGGAAAATAATGCCAAAATTCAGCACGGCAGAACGTGAATTACTGCGTTACAAATTTTTTATACACAACAGCCCGGAATCAAAAATCCGATGTAGCTGATGAGAAACAGTACAAGCCAGACTGCTCCCGGCAGGAGTGTCAGATGGCAGGAGGCGCGTTTCCACTCAGCGGGAAGTTTTGCAGTGAGTGAAGAATAGCCGTCATCAATCCAGACCATCAGCGGAACAAGAGCAGGCATCAGGTAACGGCCCTGCGACTGGTAGTCGCTGAAATACGTGTTGTACATGTCCATGAACAGCGTGATCAGGCAGGCGAGGAGCAGCATCACAAAGAGGAGACGCTTCGGCTTTTTGCGGAGCCAGTGCGGGACCATGGCAAGGAACAGAAACAGCAGGAATCCGAACGCCATCAGCGCACCGTACAGCAGGTAAAGCACCATCGGGAGATGGACGGTCATATAGGAGAACGAGCCGATGAAGCTGCTGACGGTGGAGAACAGCCAGTTGGAGGTGCGTCCCTCCGGGGTCTGTAAATACGTCTGCTTAAAGCTCCAGCCTTCGGATGCCGGTGTCTGCCGGTTTTCCGGTTTGTACTCCTCAGTGGCATACAGCGATGCGGATTCCTTTGTGGTGCGCATGCCGAGCAGGTCTCCGTCGTGGATGACGGCATTGCGGATGAAGAACCAGCCGCCGATCAGGAAGGCAATGGCAAAAACCAGAAACGCTTTGGCGAAGATCTCCTTTGCCGGTTTCCTGAAATGTATCATCAGCGCGAAGAACAGAAGAATGCTGCAGAGCAGGTACGCGTAGGCGTTGTAGTACGACAGCGCGCAGAGTCCGCAGCCTGCTCCAAGGCCGATGCAGTCTTTCTTGCAGAATGCGCTTTTCATGCCGCGGATCCAGAAGTAGATGATCAGTGCGACCGTGAAAACAGCAAAAGAATCGTTGTTTACATAGCAGGAGAGGAACACGAACTGCGGCAGAAATCCGACGAAAATACCGCCAAGCAGTGCCGATTCGCGGCGTTCAAAGAGCTCTTCTCCGATCAGAAACACAACGATCAGTGTGCCGGTGCCGGAAAGGACGCTGGTGAGGCGGGCGGCAGTTAAGAGAACCGCTGCACTTCCGTTGAACAGCGCTGCAATGCCCATAAATACCGCGCTGATGAGTGCAGTCAGATACGGATACAGCGCATAGGAAAAGCCCCACAGCGGGTGGCGCACCGCTTCCTCCATGCCGTTCGGCAATGCGTGGTGTGAAACGATGTATTCCGGAATCAGCATCCGCATCGCTTCGTCGGGGGCGTGTTCGGTTTTCAGGAAAATGGAAGTGCCGAAGCAGATGCAGAAAAAGCCGAAAATCAGCATATACTTGGCCCAGTAATAGTCTTTTTTATTCATAAAATCTCCAGTCCCGGACAGAAAAAGAAAAGTCCGGCGTAATTTTTCGCGGCGGAGCAAAGCTGACGGGATGCCCGTCTGCGATACCTCATAGTATACATGATTCTCTGTATAAAATAAATAAAATTTTGGCAGCTATGCAGAGTCCCATCTCGATTCGCTGCCGTTCACTGGGGCCCGGCGAGCTGTAACATTTGCAACCCTCATTCGGTTGCCGCAGCGGGCTTAAGCCGCCCCTATTCGGACAAAATCTTCCACAAACCGGAACTCGTAACTTGCGAAAAGCCTTTTTCAGTCACGCTCTTAAACAAGGAAACCGCAGGCGTTTCCATGCAAAGAGAACAATAACTGTGTGCCTTCACCGTTTTTTCACAAATTTTCCAGCAAATTATCACATTTTCAGAATAAGATAAAGTGTCTTTAGAAAATGAGAGCATCTCCGGCTCTTTTGCCAGAAAGGCCAGGCCGGAACTGCTTTAAGAAACAAGGAGGAAGGAACATTGATAGAGGTTAAAAACCTGGTGAAACGCTATGGCGACCACGTAGCTGTCAACAACCTGAGTTTTACCGTAGAAGAAGGCCAGATCTATGGTTTCCTTGGCCCAAACGGCGCCGGAAAATCAACGACCATGAACATCATCACCGGCTATCTGGCATCTACGGAGGGCGAAGTGCTGATCAACGGGCACAACATCCTGGAGGAGCCGGAGGAGGCAAAAAAATGCATCGGCTATCTGCCGGAGCTGCCGCCGGTCTACACGGACATGACCGTTCTGGAATATCTGAAATTCGTGGCGGAATTAAAGAAAATTCCAAAGGATCAGAGAAAGAAACAGATTCTTGAGGTCATGAATCTGGTGAAGATCACCGATATGCAGAACCGTCTGATCAAGAATCTGTCGAAAGGATACCGACAGAGGGTCGGACTGGCACAGGCAGTGCTCGGTTATCCGCCGATCATCATCCTCGATGAGCCGACGGTAGGCCTGGATCCCAAGCAGATCATTGAGATCCGCGACCTGATCAAATCACTGGGTAAAAAACATACCGTTATCTTAAGTTCCCACATCCTTTCCGAGGTCAGCGCCGTCTGCGATTACGTCATGATTATCGCAAAGGGACAGCTCGTTGCGAGTGATACCCCGGAAAACTTAAGTAAACTGATGCTTGGATCAAACACGGTTACATGTACCGTTCACGGAACGAGAAAGCAGCTGGTTCCGGCGCTTAATGCGCTCGATGCAAAAGAGATCCAATATGAAAATACGCCGAATGAGGAGCAGATTAAGGTAAAAATTACCACGGAAAAGGATAAGGATATCCGCGAGGAGCTGTTCTATGCACTGGCAAAGGCCAACTGTCCGATCCTCGAGCTGACTTCCTCCTCGATGTCTCTGGAAGATGTCTTCCTGGAGCTGACCGATGATTCCGGAATGGCTGCAAGAAAGCTGAAAAAAGCAGAGAAAGAACAGCTGAAGCAAAAAGAACGTGAAAAAGAATGTGAACCGGAAGCAGACAAAACGGCTGTCGGGGAAACGTCTGAAGAAAAAAGCACAGATGCAGCGGAATCAGCCGCTGAAACAAAACAGGAGGAGGGAGACGCACAATGACGGCGATTTATAAAAAAGAGTTAAAAAGCTATCTGACAAGCATGATCGGATATCTGTTTATGGCGTTTACTCTGGCGCTGTTCGGCCTGTATTTTACGGCCATCAACCTGCAGCAGGGTTACCCGGAGATCGGATACGCGCTGCAGAATTCCGCATTTATTCTGCTGATCGCAGTACCGGTTCTGACAATGCGTGTCCTGTCGGAGGAGCAGAAAAATAAGACGGATCAGCTGCTCCTTACCGCACCGGTAAAAATTTCCGATATTATCCTTGGAAAATATCTGGCACTTCTCACCATTTATGTGATTCCAGTGCTGATTATGTGCCTGTATCCGCTGCTTCTTGGAACCCACGGAACAGTTTCCTACGCTGTATCCTACACTTCGATCCTTGGCTATTTCCTGCTGGGAGCAGCCTATATTTCGGTCGGTGTGTTCGTTTCCTCCATCACCGAGAGCCAGGTCATCGCAGCCGTTGTCGGCTTTGTGATCCTGTTCCTGTGCTACGTGGAGAGCGGTATCGCAAACTTCTTCCCGGAAGGAGCCGGAAGCTCTTTCTTTGCTTTCTTTATCATCATTGCACTGGTATGCCTCTGGATCGGCAGTATGATTAAAAACCCGATCATTACAGGTGTGATTGCCGTGATCGGCGAAGGCGCGCTGACGGCAGCTTACTTCACAAAATCCACCCTTCTCGAGGGCAAAATCCAGGATCTGCTCGGTGTATTCAACATGGCAGGCCATATGGATAACTTTGTGAACGGTATTCTGGACATTGGCGGTGTTGTTTACTACCTGTCCGTCATTGCAATCTGCACTTTCCTTGCAATGCAGTCCCTGCAGAAGAAACGCTGGAATTAGGAGGTGGAGACGATGAGCAGCGAAAAGAAAGAAAAGAAACAGCATAAAATGAATTTTAATATTAAAGAAAAGCTGAAAAAGACGTTCTCCAAAGAACATCTGAAGGAAGTGTTTACCGGCGAGGAGCAGAAAAAGCATCTGAAACAGGGCTCTTATTCTTCGATTATGACGGTGATTGTTCTGGCTGTGATTGTGGTTATTAACCTGATTGTGGCGCAGATTCCGACCAGCAAAACACAGATTGACCTGAGTACGCAGAAAATGTATTCCATTACAGATGAGACGAAAACGGCATTAAAGGATCTCGATCAAGACGTTACCCTGTATTATATTGTGCAGAAGGGCAGTGAGGATGACACCATCGAGAAGCTGCTGGAGCACTACGATGAGCTTTCTGACCATATCAAAGTAGAGACAAAAGACCCGGATCTGTATCCGAAATTTACGAGTCAGTATACCGATCAGACGGTAGCTGCAAACAGTGTAATTGTCGTATGCGGCGATAAGAGCAAGGTGGTCAGCAACAGTGATATGTGGGAGACTTCCACAAACTATCAGACCTATCAGACACAGACAACCGGCTTTGACGGCGAGGGTCAGATTACCAGCGCCATCACGTATGTGACGAGTGAAAACAACCCGAAGGTTTACTGGGTAACCGGCCACGGCGAGGCTTCCGAGAGTGATCTCTCTACAAACTTTAGTGATGCCATTAACAAAAACAATGTGGAAATCAGTGATCTTGCCCTGATGACAGACGATATCCCGGAGGATGCCGAGGAGCTTGTGATCATGTCCCCGACCACCGATTTCTCCGAGGATGAGGCAAATAAAGTCATTACCTACCTGGAAAACGGCGGAAAGCTTCTGATGTTCACCAGCTATACCGGAACGGATATGCCGAATCTGGATTCCATTCTGGAAAATTACGGCGTGAAACGCTCCAGCGGAATTGTTGTGGAGACCGATTCCCAGCATTATTATCCGCAGATGCCGTATTATCTGCTGCCGAACATTCAGAGTGATGACATTACAACCGAAGTAAAGAGTAATTACATTCTGATGCCGGTTGCACAGGCAATTCAGAAGCTCGATTCTTATCGTGATACCATTACGATCAAGAGCCTTCTGACGACCACCGAGGACGCTTATATTGAAAATGACCCAGAGAACAGCACCTGGTCGAAGAGCGCGGACAGTGAGACGGGCGCATTTGACCTTGGCGTTTCCATCACAGAGACCGTAGATGATAAAGAGACACAGATTATTTATTTCTCGAGTGCATCGATGCTGAGCAGCCAGATTGACCAGGCAATCAGCGGTGCGAACTCGAAGCTTGCAGCGACTGCACTGACCTCCATGTGTGATGTGGAGCAGACCGTCGTTATTCCAAGCAAGAGCACAAGCTATACAAACCTGGTATTTACCCAGGGGGCAGTTAACACCTGGTCTATTATTACCATTGCGGGAATTCCGCTGGTACTTGTTGTGATTGGCGTGATGATCTGGATGAAGAGGAGAAAACAGTGATGAAGAAAAAAGGAAAGATGGCGGCCTGCCTGATCCTTTTGGTACTGCTTCTTGCCGTACTGGTGGTGCTGACGAAGAAAAACAGCACCGCCGATGCGGACAGCGGCAGTTCGAATTCTGGTGCAGACGCCGAAAAAGTGGTTGATTTTTCAAAAGATGATGTAACAGCGCTTTCGTTCCAGATCAACGGAGAGACGGTGTCCTTTACGAAAACAGCAGGAGACGATGATACCGATATCTGGACATACGATCAGGAGGATGGATTCCCACTGGATGAGGGCAAGATAACGAACGTTTTAAGCTCTCTTAGCAGCATGACAGCAGAAAGAGTCATTGAAGGCGATGAAATCGATTCTATGGCCGATTTTGGGCTCGAGACGCCGTCTCAGGAGGTTGTAGTGACTGCGGGAGACGAGAAAACGACGATTCATGTCGGAGATAAGAACAGCTCGAGCAGATACTATATTTATCTGAACGATGATACGAGTAAGGTTTATCTGGTAAGCACATCACTTGGAACGATGTTCCCGTCCGATATGATGGAGTGGGCGACAACGGAATCCATGCCATCTGTGACGGCGGAAAACATTACAAAGCTGCAGGTGGAGGGTGAGAACGGATATACGCTGACAAAAGAAGTAAGCGCTGCTGATTCGGCACTCCAGACGGATGAATGGCAGGTTGTGGACGCAGATGGAGCGGCACATGGCGGTGATGCGGATTCGATCGGCACCATGACAAGTGCAGTGGCATCTCTTAGCTTTGGAGATCTTGTTACGTACAACGCATCGGATCTTTCCCAGTACGGACTGGATCAGCCAAAGACGACGATTCGCGTGCATTACACGGAAGAGCAGGAGGTTGAGGCTGACGATACAACAACGGCAGATACTTCTTCGGATTCCACAACAGATTCTGCATCAAGCGACAGCACTGCAACGAGCTCTTCTTCCGAAACGACAACCGTTACGGTGGAGAAAGATCTGGTATTGTATGTCGGCAATGCAAATGAGGACGGCGGTTCTTATTACGTGAAGCTGGACGGCTCGAATGAAGTTCATCTGATGACGGCTTCGAACGTTGAAACCTTCACCGGAAAGAAGGCATCTGATTTTTGGAACATGTATATCGGCATGGAAAATGTATCGGATCTGACGAGTCTTGATATTACGTATAACGGCGAGACGAAGACGTATGTACGCCATGTGGAAGAGAAAAAGGATGACGACAGCGATTCCACAACACAGGAAATCAGTTACACCTGCGGCGATGAAACGATTGATAAATCAACGTTTACCACATTCTATTCTTCACTCATTGGCCTGAAGGCGCAGACGAAGGATGAGAGCCTCGTACAGGCCAAGGATGCCGAGTTTACCGCTGTCTTCCATATGACAGACGGCGACCTGACATTTGCTTACAGCCCGTATGATTCGAGCTTCTATTACACGGTAGATGAGGACGGAGTTCCGTCACTCGTGAATAAAAATAACGTGAAGACCATGGTGGAAAATTACGAGACACTGCTTGCGGCAAAGACGGAGGATGACAGTTCTTCGGATTCGGCGGAATAAAGAGTCATTAAAGGCTGGTTAAAATTGAAAACGGAGGATTTACTGAGAGTGAAAAATCAGTAAATCTTCCGTTTTTTTATGGGAAAATGAAAGCGGAAGAAGTATAATGGGAGTATAAC
>ENA-OZEB01000714-OZEB01000714.1-human-gut-metagenome-genome-assembly--contig:-NODE-714-length-9833-cov-7.711393_pt1 | contig 9833 bp, 8 predicted proteins | sample MGYA00245060_ERZ653593 | MGnify/ENA primary metagenome ERZ653593 (study PRJEB26926, sample SAMN06164989) | human gut metagenome | biome: ENVO:00009003; feature: ENVO:2100002; material: ENVO:00002003... | reverse complement strand
TTACTGTCTCGCACAAAAAAATCTATTTCCAACGTTCCCTTGTCATTTTTATAAAAATACAACGGATATCCTTGTTTTACCAACATATCCCCTACGATATTTTCGTAAACAGCTCCTTTATATGTGTTAAAGTTTTTATTATTCCGCAAATCTTCCTGTGCTTCTTCATCCAAAGAACCTACAAGCAAACCCGTGTCTCTGAAATAAACTTTATAGTTATCCGGATTATAATTCCCTTTTAACGGCAGTTCGAGCTGCTCCATACAATAACATATATTTACTATACCCGCATTGTTCAGCCAATCCAAAACGCCGATATATTCCCTGTTTCTTGCCCCGCGTTCTACTTTGGAAATCTGAAATTTTTTGTTTTCTTTTCCAAGAAACACCGGAACTTTCCTGTAAACGTTCAGTATCTTTCCGTGATCAAGCCCGCCGGCATACTTTGTTATATCTTCTTCATAGTCCAACAATATCTGGCGCTGCAAGCTCAATGTCCCGCTGTAATTTTTCTTCTGCACAAACGACCTTACCACAGCAGGCATTCCGCCTAGTACCATATATTCTCGAAAATTTTCAAACATTACGTCAAGTATGACCGAAGAAAACGGCCTTACCTCTGCCATACTTTGGTAAAGCTCCTCTATCTGTTCCTTTTTATATCCTTTCGCCCACAGAAATTCCTCAAAATCCAACGAATACATTTCATAGTCTTCTTTGTAACCTACACTGTTCGATTCGATTTCATTATAGTTTATTCCCATAAGCGATCCCGAACAGATAACGTCATATCTCCCGTCTTGTTTGAACGATTTTAAACTCGTCGCACAGTTGATACACGCCTGTAATTCATCAAAAAATATAAGCGTTTCTCCGGGAATAAATTCCAACTCGGGATTATGAAGCGTAATATTACGAATAATTGTATCCGTCTCAAAACCGTCGTCGAATATATCACAGTATTGTTTTTGCAACAAAAAATTTATTTCGACAACGTTAGTATAATTACTCTCCCCGAACTGCCGTATGGATGCGGTCTTTCCTACCTGCCTTGTCCCCTTTACAATCAGCGGCAATCTGTCTGGATTTTGCTTCCACTCGCTTAAAAATTCATCAATCTTTCTTTTCAGCAACTCCATATCAAACACCTCCGCATATACTATATCACATTTTTCAAACAAAATCAAGCATTAAAATCACAAAATTCCAAAAATATATTTGATGTTTATCACATTTTCCTTTCAATATACTTTTCGTATTAAACTATCGGTTCCTTACTCATCTGCGTTTATCCGAATCGTAAGCATACGTCCTCGTTACCCCGCCCGTAAGAGAGTTGCCCGTCGTGTAGTTATACGTTGTTACTTTTTCGATATTCCCGAAATCGTCGTATTCGTAGAAATACGTCTTGTTCAGCGCCGCGTTGTCCTCGCGGATCAGGCGGTCGACGTCGTCATAGGTATAGCGGATACTTTTTCCGCCGATCGTCCTCTTGCTGATATTCCCGTTCTTATCGTACTCGTATTTATCCGTAAGGTTCAGACCGCGGAATTCCACTTCCGAGACGAACGTCGTTTTTCGGTCGGGGCGGATCACCGTTACCGGCGGTTTCGTTTCTCCGCCTCCTCCGCCCGTCGAGCCGCCGCTGCAACCGCCGCCCGTACAGAACGGAGAAATGTTGTTCTTCAACAAGCTGTTATAGACCGTATATTCCCGATATCCGCCCTCTTCGTAGCTGTACAGCTCGCTGAAATATTCGTCTTCGTCCGTTACGATCCCCTTTTCTCCCAATCGGTTCAGCGCATCGTATACGTACTTCACTTTCTTTCCCGTCGGCAGGTATATCTTCGTCAGCGGCGCGTTCGGCACCCGGTTGCCCGACGTACTGCCGAATTTTTTATACAGGTAGCGGTATTCCTGCTTTTCGCCGATGCCTTTTTCATACGCCGTCCTTATGACATAGCCTTCATTGTCCGTTTCCTGTATGTACCTGCCTGTTCTGTACCCCGTATATTCGACCGCATCGACTTCGCCGTGGTCATTATACAGATACGTCAATTCCGTCGTTTTTCCGCTACCGCACGCGCTGTCCGTCAGGCTCTTCAACAGCATCGTGGTTTCGTCGTATTCCGCCGACGCGAGCACCTGTTTCGCGCCGTCTTTCGTTACGCTCTTTTCGATGAATCTGCCGTATCCGTCGCTCACTTCTTCGCCGCTCCAGCCGTTGCCGTAACTCACGTTGGTATAGCTCTTTCCGTCGCTCGTTTTATTATATGCCGCCGTATATACGGTAACGCCGTTGAATTTTACTTTTTTGATCCGCGAATATCCGTCGTATTCAAATTCATAAACGGCGCCCGTACGATTAATTTTTGTCAAGAGTCCGGCATTGTACTCGTACTGCGTATTCTCGTTCTGGATATGATTCACGCTGTTCCCGTCGCGCGTAGCAAACCCTGCCGAGACGGATTTCAGCATACCGTCGTCGCCATACCCGTAATTATAGGCCTGCCCGTTCGGGAGCGTCACTTTATTCAGCCTGCCCTTATAACTGTCGTACGCGCTCTGCGTATATACGGACACGCAGTTGTCCGATCCGTCCAAAATAGAATACCGTTCGTCATACTCCTTTACGGTATAATATCCGCTCGTATCGGTCTGGCTTTCATAAATAATTTCGCCGCTCGACGGAGTATTCCCGATTATCTCTTTTGTGACCGTGCCATGCGAATTATATTCATACTCTTTTCTGTCGCGCAGTTTTTCGTCTTCCACTTTCACAAGATTGCCGTGTATATCGTAATAATAGAAAACGTGGAACTCTTCCCCTTTCGTGTTTATGAAAACGCTGCGGCGGATCAGGCCCTGCGCATCGCTCCACGTGCGCGCCGTTCCGTTTGCGCTCTTTGCCTCCGAATACCCGCGGGGCGCATAATCGAGGCTGAACAAATTATTGTTAAACGTCCAATAATTGTACGAGGTCGCAATCGAACCGCTTAATTTGATCGTCGCCAAATCGACGCCCGACTTGATTTCTTCACCGTCTTTATAGATCTTTCCCGGATTGGCCAGCATATTTGCCACGTCGTTTGCAAACGACTGCATTTCCTCGGGAGTATCCGCATTGACGACATACGATTCGGAGCCGTAATATACGCGGCTGATATCTTTGGGGCCGAAACACTCGCTGCCGTTGAAAAACGCGGGAGCGGATACCGTTTTATTCAGTTTACAGCGGACAAGTTCGACGGATTCTATTTTCAACGCGCTTTGCGGCAAGCCATACTGCAACGACATATTGTCTTTCCCGCCGTTATAGCACTTGCTGTAATCGATTTTGACGCATATCTTCACCAAACCGTCGAGTTCGTCATTCGACACGGGAACGATACCCATTTGGTATTCGTTTTTTATCCTTCCGTCAAACCGATATACGCGTTCTTTATTTTTCGATGTATCCGAATACGTCAAAGAGACGTTCAGCTCGAATTTTGCCTCGCTTTCCTCCGACGGATTCAAACAGTATTCATCCGTCCTGACAAGCGCGGCAACAGCCAGACCTTCGTCGCCGCGAAGCGCGCTCAGATTATATGCAAACACATCCTGCTGCATATAGGCCTGCGCTCCTGTTTTTCCGATGAGTTCATAGCCCGTTCCGACCTGAGTGCCGTTCTCGGGGCAAACCCAATTCCCCATACCGTCCGCGAGTTTACTCTCAACGCCGGACAAACTGCTGAAACGATACGACTGATTGTCGTCGTTTCTTGTGCCTTCAAACGTAAGGGCACGCAGCGTACTGTCTGCCGACAAAGTAAATTTATTGACGCATACGCCGTCCGAATCGAATTTATAATAAGTTTTCGTGCCGTTTTCGTATTCGATAACGGAATAGCCGTCATTGAGCCAAACTTCGTTTGTCGTATTGATTTCATTTTCCGCGCTTATCTCGCACAGTTCTACTATATCGGTTCCGCTGATCGTATTGACCGAAGTACCGTCCTGGAAGGTATAATGATTTTCGTTTCTGCCGATATTCAACCGATATCCGGTGACGTCGGAAATCGTCGATATGTCGTCAAAACTATATAAAAACCGCAAAGAAGTCCCGTCCGAATGCGTTATTTTATCCAAAGATTTTACCGATGAGCCGACATTATGATACTCAATTTCGGTGCCGTCCGGCAGAGAGAGCCGCGTCAAACAGCCGCCTTCGTATTGTAAATTAGCTTTACGTCCGCAACCGTCCGTGATGCTTTTCAAGACATAATTGCATTCGTTGTCGGTTCCATATACTCTTCTGCAAGAGGACCGCAAGGAACATACCCAAGCTTTGCAACCGACACGGTTTTCTCCGTTCTCGACTGCTCAATGGACTCATACCCATATTCGCCTCTCGCAATTATTCCTTGTTCCGTCATATACTCCATGTATCTCTGCACAGAACTCTTTCCAACTCCCAATGCTTCCGCTATTTCTCGAATGGGAGGTATTCTCCCCCTTTGCTCGCACTGGTCTTCAATGTATGACTTGATTCTTTGAACTAACTCGCTGTCTTTTGTTCTCATTTTGTGATGGCCCTCACTTTGCCTATTCGGGACACTTGTCCCTGATAGCAACACTATTATACTTCTTTTGCTCAAAGAAGTCAAGGCTCTAAAAGGTATAAAATTAGGGGTGTCCGCACGCCATGACACCCCTTACTTTTTCGCAAAAAAAATGGCAGTCACCACTTGACTATCTCAATCGGAACTTTCAAGAAAAACTGGACTAAATCAAAAAAGTATGAGCCGCTGGGAGTTGGAAATCAATCCCCCTAGTATAACGGATTGCGTAACGCTTGCACGGTTTTATAAAATTTCCGTCGATGAACTGATAGGCTATACTCTCGAAGACAGCGACGACGCGCCCACCGTGTGAGTTTTTATTTACTGCACCGCTCGATCCGCGCCGCTGCGCTTTTAAATTTCACACGCCGCCCGCCGTTTGTGTGAGATTTTGCGCAACGTCGTTTCGATCTGAACGCCATTTCTCACAAGCAGTCTGTCGTGTGACTTTTCGGCACGACGTCGGCGCTCGATCTAACGATTTCTCACACACCGCCCCCAGCGCCGCCGCCCCGATTTCACCGAACAAAATCTTTTGCACAAGGCAAAAGATTTTGTAAATATGCGGGTGGCGTTATTATCCCGTTTCCTGCCCCAACCGTCCTTTTTCGGTCGTTTCCGCCCGTTTGCTTTGCGGGTTTTGCGCGGCATACGCCTTTACGCAAAAAACCCTTCTTCAAAGCAAACTTTTCGCGGAAACTTTCTCCCGAATAAAGGCAGTTAAACGGGTACGCTCCGCGTACCAACCGCCGCGGGCGTTTTGGCGGGTGTTTCTCTTCTGTTCGTTCCGACGGTCTGGCGGCTTGCCCTGCGCCCGTTCTGCGCTTTGCCGTACATTTTCCCGTGTGTGTTAAAAAAAACCGTCTCAGTTCGTCTGAGGCGGTTTTTTGATTTACGCTATGTCGAAGTATCCTTTGTTGATCGCCTTATCCAGCGCGGCTACTTTTTTCATCTCGTCCGTGCCGTAGTCCGTATCCAGACGGACGATAATATTTTCAAGTTTATCGTTCGTAACCGTCCGTCCGTTCAGTTGGCAATGCCGTATGAATTCCCAAAGCCTCGACTTTACCAGCACACTCACGCCGAAATCTTCCATGATTTCGGCATAACTCGCGCGCGAGCCTTTCTCTTCTTTCATACTTTCTTTTACTTCATGTTCTGTACTGTTATGTCGTGTTATGTTATCTGTGGCATTATCTTCCGTATTCGCGGGGTTATTCTCGGAATAACTGGGGTTTTTCTCGGATTTATTCGGGTTATTCGCGGATTTATAAAAGGTCGCAAGTTCGCTTTCTTCCTCTTCGGAAAGCAGCCAATACTTGCCCCTTGCCTCTGCCACGCTCTTTTTGCGCCCACGCATGGCGCAAACATAATTGCGTTGTATTTCTCTTGCCGATAATACATTAACCGTCTTGAAAAGGTTTGCGTCGAACATTGACCGAGACAAGAGGTATTCTATTATCAACTGTACTTTATTTTCGTTGATATTCAACTCATCGGCTAAAATAAAGAAAAAATCCGCGGTATTATTGATTTTGAGATAATACCCGTTTTCGCGGTACACCTTGCAGAGTAAAGAGATGTACAGCGTTAACCCGTCCGCACCGAAACGCGCTTTTAATATCCGCGCGCGTTCGGTCTCGAAAAACCCCGTATCGAATGGAAAATAATCCAATCCTTTTTTTGCGGGGCGCGCCATTGTTTTTAAAACCTCCCAGAAATTTTTCTAACGCCGCATAAAGCCGAAATTTCGATTTTACGGCGTTTTATTGCTTTTGCAAACATTTTTCCGAGATTGTCAGTAATTCGCGTTTAAAGCCGTATTTTTGCGCTTAAATTCAATATTTTTACCTATTTCCTGATTTCTTGGCATTCAAATCCAGCTACCCCAGCCAAAAAACACTCAAAAAACACGGTTTCCTGCCGTGTTTTTGCCCTATTTAGGGGTAAAACGCGAATTACTTTGATCTCGGTTCCAACTACCCCGTTATCTTCAAAGCCTCGCTTTGCTCAAACTCGCGGGATATATGGGTGTACACCTTTTCCGTCGTTTCAAGGGATTTATGCCCCGCCCAACGCTGCACCGCCTTTATATTCACGCCGTCCTCGACGCAGTTCGTTATAAAGGTATGCCGCAGCATATGCAGGGAAAACGGAAAAGACAGCCTCCGTTTAAGTTTTACCACCTCCTTTTGTATCGCGGTCATCGATACGGGGAAGAGCCTTTCTCCCTCTGTCCGTTCCCGCTCCATTTTGTCGAGTAACTCTCCGAGTTCTCTATATATCGGTATCGGGCGGGTTTCGCTCGTTTCCGTCTTGGTGCCGTGCAGCATTAGGGTATTTTCTTCGCGCTTTACGTCCGACCACGTGGATAGCAGCGGCTCGCATTTGCGCGTGCCCGTCAATAGGTAGAATAGAAACAAATTTCGGAATACGGGGCGGCAAGCCTCGATTTGCCCCCGAAATTCCCGTTGCTGGGCAACGGAGAGCGGCTGCCGCCCTTTTCTTCGGTGCTTGCGGTATATCATTCCATCTCCTGGATTTTTCGGTATATAGCCGAGATTATGGGCACGTGTAAACGCGTTTAATAATACAGTGTGCACACTCTCGCGTGTGCGCGCCTGCGGTATCGCATTCAGGCATTTCTGCAAGTCGTCGGCGGTTATCTCGTAAAGCCTTTTATCGGGCAAATTCGGCTTAATATGGGCGTTTACATTGCGGTATAGATCTTTGTATGTCTTTTCGCAAACAAACGGCTTTTTGCACGTTTCGAGCCATTCGTCAAGATAATCGTATGCGTTTACTTCGCGTTGTTTCGGAATAAGCCCGCCGAGCGCGGCCGCAAGTAAATTTTTGATAGTTTGCAATTCGTTTTTTAATTCTTGTATTTCCGTCATAGTCCTTTTTAGTTGTGAGTTTTGCGCCGCAGTTCGAAACGACGTCGCGGGTTTTCTCACACTATGCTTTGTGATTTTTTATCGGAGCGCCGCGCCGATCGGCGGCGTTGCTGTTTCATTTCTCACTCTATCCAATCGGTTCACGGCGTTTTGCCGCAAAAATTCGTTCACTTCCGTCATGCTACACAATACGACGCTTTGCGTCTGGATACCCACTTCGCAATACGTTACAAAATAACGGTTGGTGCTGGTGCGCTTTATTGTGATTATCCTTTCCAGCGTTACACGCTTATACTCTGCGGTTAAGGTATATTCTCCCCGCCATGAGGACGGGCGCAGTTTCAAATTGTTTTCGCCGTCTTCCCGATACTTCAAATAAATGACCGAGTTATCGGGCAACGCGCTGCGCGTGTAGGGCGCTATGATTTGATAATCTAATTTGTTGGTGTTGATATGCGTTTCTGCCATGGGTTACTCCTCTCCTTGCTGTTTTGCGGCTTTTTTAGCGGCACGGTTTGCTCGCCTTCTGGCGTTGATTTCTTCGCGGTGTTCGGCTCGGTATGCCCTTTGGCGGGCATTGATTTCTTCGCGGTGTTCGGCTCGGTATGCTCTTCGGCGGGCATTGATTTCTTCGCAGTGTTCGGCTTGGTGTACCCTTCGGCGGGCATTGATTTCTTCGCGGTGTTCGGCTCGGTATGCCCTTCGGCGGACATTGATTTCTTCGCGGTGTTCGGCTCGGTATGCCCTTCGGCGGGCATTGATTTCTTCACGGTACTTTTCCCTATAAATTTTTTGATAATTTTTATACCGCTCTGGTTCACTCGCATACAGTTTTCGTCGGTGTGCATTTATTTCCGCCCCGTTGGCTATACGATATTTTCGATACCTTAAACGCGCTTTTTCTTTCATATTTTCCGATATTTCTGCTAATTTAGGCTTTTCTTTCTGCGGACTTTCTCCTAAATCGGAAACGATTTGTTTATAATTTTCCGCAAGAAAACAGCGCAAACGATAACTATGCCGCATTGTTTATTCTACCTTTTACGGTTTCGTATGTATAGCCGCGAAAAATGTCTTCGATAATTTCAGCGGTATAGATTTCACGGCGTCGCTGAGAAATCTTTACCCTTGCAAAAGTTTTTACAACCGTTTGAACAATCTTTTCCATTGAGTTTATTTCGTCTTCTTCCTTTATCATCTGTTCAAGCGGGTCGGGAAGATTACTTGCAAGGAAATCACCGATAGTCAGACTATCATTTTCGTTAGGCTTAATAGGTATATCAAGCGATATACTTTTAGTGTTTTTATGATACCCGACTTTAAAACCGCCAATCCCTATCCTTAAAAAACTTGCTTTTATGTCCATAAACATGGACAGCGCATTGCGATAATAGTAATATTGCATATCCGCGAAAACTTGATTTACCAAATCGTCGATTTCATAGAAAAATTGATAACCAAGTTTCTTTTTTAACCAATAGAATTTACAAGCCATTTTTTTGATACGGTCGTAATTATCGGTAAAGACTTCGGTCATTGCCTGCACTTCGCCGTTTTTAATGCGCGAGATCTGTTCGGGGGTTATCTTCCATTGCCTGAAATCATTGTCGAATACTCTTGCCATAGTCCCGCCCCCTTAAAGGTTGTAGCGGGAACGGCTGAGCCAAAGCGCCGCGAAATCGCGCTCGTCGCTGCCGCCGCTTTCAATGCTGCAAGTCAAATCGAAAATTATTTTTTCTAAAATTCGGTTGGCTTTCGTTTCGTGGTCTTGGGCAATTTGTTTTAAATTCTCCCAGTCCTGCTCCGACACATTCAACTTGATATGTTTCATTCCCTGCTCCTTGTTTTTAGATTTTATCACACAATCCCGCACTAATCGAGATTGACTGACACGAAAGTATGCGGCTTGTGAGAAATGGCGTTCAGATCGAAACGCCGGCGCGCCAAATCTCACACAGACCGCGCAAAAAACAAGAAAAGCGAGAACACGAAAAAACTGATGCAAGCAGTTCTTCCGCGTTCCCGCTCTCCAATACAAAGGGGTCACACGAATTCCCCTTTATATGCCTTTGTGTTCGGACTTCGGCGCGCCCCGCCTCGTCCGTGTACCTTCGCCGCTTGCATTCTGGAAGGGTATCTGCTCATATATGAGTAGATTGAAAATATTATACTACCCATATTTGAGAATGTCAAGGATATTTAGTCATTTATGGGTAATTTTTAGAGGTGAATTATGAACATAGGAAAATCTCTTAAAAGCCGCAGAGAGAAAGCAGGACTATTATACTTCTTTTGCTCAAAGAAGTCAAGGCTCTAAAAGGTATAAAATTAG
>ENA-OZEB01000703-OZEB01000703.1-human-gut-metagenome-genome-assembly--contig:-NODE-703-length-9898-cov-4.342071_pt1 | contig 9898 bp, 22 predicted proteins | sample MGYA00245060_ERZ653593 | MGnify/ENA primary metagenome ERZ653593 (study PRJEB26926, sample SAMN06164989) | human gut metagenome | biome: ENVO:00009003; feature: ENVO:2100002; material: ENVO:00002003... | reverse complement strand
TACACTTATGCGATCGTCGGCAGCGTCAGATGTGTATAAGAGACAGATCCGTTATTTTTGAAAAACGAGAGAATAAAGGTGGCAACGGACAAAAGAAATCCAAGTAGAGAAACAGCAAAAGCCCAACCGCTTAAAGTCGTCGCTTTTTTAGACGTTTGATTTGCCTGTTGGGAAAGTGCGTTTGCCCCTTCCGAAATGATATTAGACTTTTCTGATAAAGCATTAGCTTCTTTCGATATAGCATTAGCTTCTTGGGCTATTTCTAAAGTATTTTCTTCTCTATGTTTGGATTGTAAGAAACTTTCGTATTCTTCAATGGCGCGTTTTCCTAACGATGTAACTAAAAATCCATGATAAATAATTTGAGAGTAAGTTTCACCTGTTACATTATGGGAAATCAATCTTTCTTTAATTAAAGTTTTAAGTTCCATTTGATACGCTTGCTCGTCTATTTCTGGAGTAGTCGAAAGGCTGCTTAATATTTCGTATTCAGTAGTACTAATCATCTTTCCCTCCCGACCAAGTAATCTAAAGACACGTCGAAGAAATCGGCAAGGGCTATGAGAACAGATAAAGACGGTTCACGGGCTTCAAGTTCATAATTTTGATAGGCTCGAACAGTTATACCCAATAATGTCGCCATATCTGTTTGCTTTAATCCTTTTTGATTTCGTAAGTCTTTTAATTGTTTTCCGAAATTCATAAGTAGATACCCCAAAAAAATTTTTCAAAAACTTTTATAAAAACAATTGACACGAACGAATTGTTCGTGTATAATATAGGTACAACACGAACGAATTGTTCGTGAAAACCTAAAAGGAGGTACAATGAACAACTTGAAAAAGCGAAGGGAAGAATTAAGCCTGACGCAGAAACAAGTATCTGATACGTTGAAAATAGACATCCGACTCTATCAGTATTATGAGGCAGGGCAGAGAGAGCCGAAAGTCAATGCCGCTATAAAAATAGCAGAAGTCTTAAAAACGACTGTGGAAAAGTTATTCAAAGACAAAACTATTATATAACGAACTTTTGGACGTGTCAAGCAAAAAAGCGAAAATGAAAAATCAAAAGCGAATCGACGTAGAGAAGTTCAGCAGAATGTGGTGGAAGTACGAGGACGGGAAATTGACGGCAAGACAGGATATCAGCCGCGACCCGTTCGGTAGCTTCGAAGTAAAGTTCAGACAGAGCCTTGAAAACGGCGGGGGGGTAATGGAGATAGAAAATAAAGCCTATCCGACATTAAACAGAACGCCCGTCAATTATGAGAGCTTCCCCGCGGCCGTGGAAGCTGTAGCGGAGTATTTCGAGGGAATAGACGAGCGGGCGAAGAAAGTGCCGCAAAACGTAAAAGAGCGGGCAAAAAGAGCATCACAGTATATCATAGCGCAGGAGATAGTGAAAATCGCAAGGGAGACAACACTATGAAGTGGTTGGATAGGTTCGTCGATAAATGTATTGTAAAAGTTGAGCCGAGGCCTAATAGGAAGTTGAGGGAAGAAGTAAAAGCTTTACCGACTTTAGGGAAGTTAATGTTTTTAGAGCATTTAGACGACCAAGAAAAAGTAAGACACAAGGCGGAGCTCTTACGAACAGTTGAGGACGCAGAGCGGGAACAGTTAAAAGAAATTTTTCGGAGGAACGGTTATGACGAGGTTTGAGAAAAAAAATCTTTTAAGGGTAAAGCTGGAAAGTATCTTCCGTCGCATGAGAAACGGAGAGCCTTTGAATGAGGACGAAAGGTATCTGTACTTTACGGTAGAGGGCTTAAACGGCGCAGAGACGGACGAAGAAGCAATCGAGGAATATCTTTACAGCCTGTCGCTTTTAGAAAGTGAGGTGGTGGCATGAAGCTGTTGTTGGAACAGGGAAAAGTGGTGTGTACGCTTGAGGAAAAGAACCACGCTTTCTTGCATGACTGCTATTTAATCTTCGACGGATTTATCGGTAAAAAGTTAAAAATGCATGAGAGCGGGGAGATTAGCGATTATAAGCGGTTAAAGGCACTTATAAGCCACGCGGAACGTCACGGAGTGGAAGTGTCCGAGGAAGTACGTAAACGCCTTGCAGAGCTGAAAGAGGCGAGCGAAAAGATAGAACAGGAACGATTAAAGGCCGAGGAAGCAAGCCGCCGAGAGAAGTTTTGGAAGCGGTTGAGTACAGAGGGCTGCGGAGACTGTCCATATAAGAAAGCGATTGCCTGGGAAGAGGACGGCTACGTACATAAATGCCGAGTGACAGGCGAGGAACTGCGGAAAGAAAATAAGCCTACCTACGGCGCGGACGGGATTTATTATCTGTTTCATTGGGTGACAATGCCGAGCGAGAAATGTCCCTATAAAGTAGAAAGGAGGGCGGAGATATGACGATCTATGAAAAGCTGTCGGCGATACAGTCGGAACTGAAGGCGCCGAAAAGTCAATATAACTCATTCGGGAAATATAACTATCGGAATTGCGAGGATATTCTGGAAGCGGTAAAGCCGTTGTGCGGGAAGTATAAAGCAGTATGCACGATCGGAGACGAAGTGACTTTGATTGGAGAAAGGTATTACATAAAAGCAACGGCGCGGCTGATAGACGTAGAAAGTCCCGCGGACAAAGTAGAAAACACGGCTTATGCGCGAGAAGAAGCGGAAAAGAAAGGAATGGACGGAAGTCAGGTAACGGGAGCAAGTTCTTCATATGCGCGGAAATACGCCTTAAACGGGCTGTTTGCGATAGACGACACGAAAGATAGCGATACAACGAATACAGGCGGCAAGGAAGCGTCGAGCGCGGCGCAGAAGCCGAACCAGACGGCGGAACCTGTAAGGAAAGCTGATGAGTTCAAACGATTGACGAAAAGCGAGCTGGTGCAGGTTTACGGGGTAAAGAACGCAGAAGCAACGCTTGCGGCGTTGGAAAAGAAACTTGGCGTAGCGTTTAAGGATTGGGACGCGGAAACGACGGAAAAAGTGCGCGAAACCCTCGAAAAGATGAAGAAAAAGAATACCGAGGAAATGGAAAAATATCGTAACGAACCAGATGACGATTTACCGTTTTAAGGAGCGGCAATGATAAAAGGAAAGATAATCGATATAAACGCAGACGGAAGCGCGATAATTCAAGCACCGATAGACCCGTACATATTGACGCACCGAAAGGTGAAAGAATGTTATGTAGATTTTATCGACAGCCGCCCGCTGTCGGATAAGCAAAGGCGAATGTGCTATGCGTTGATGAAAGCGATTGCGGATTGGAGCGGAGAGACCCAGGAAGGCACGAAAACGGCTTTGAAATTAGAGTTTTGGCAATCGCATGTAGAAACGCTCGGGGATAAGATATTTTCCCTTTCAAACGCGCCCATGAGCCTTGTGGCAGAGTTTCAGAGATATCTGATAGACTTTATCCTTTCGAACGACGTGCCGCTGTCGTTCCCGTTGCTAAATTATGTGGACGATATCGCAAACTATACGTACATGTGCCTTATCCATAAAAAATGCTGTATTTGCGGCAGGAGGGCAGACTTGCACCATATAGACGCGATCGGAATGGGGAACGACAGGGCAGAAGCGCATAACGTGGGGAGAGAGGTAATGAGTCTTTGTCGGGCGCACCATACGGAGATACACACGATAGGCAAGGCAGCGTTCATGGAGAGATATCACCTCGAAGGCGGGGTGACTGCAGATAATACGATCTGCAAAATTTACGGGTTAAAGAGGTGAGTATGAAAAACAGCTTTGTATTATACACCGAATACGCTAAGCATATCGGATTACTAAGCATGGAACAGCGCGGGATACTGTTTACCGCCGTAATGAATTATGCGACAGGTATCGAGCTTCCAAAAATGGAGGCGGCAACGGAAATGGCGTTTTCGTTCATCAAGGAACAGCTTGACCGCGACGATGAGAAATATAAGGAAACATTAAAAAAGCGCAGCGAAGCGGGTAAACGGGGCGGACGTCCGAAAACAAATGCTTTTGACGACAGAGACCAAAAAACAGATGGAATCACCGAAAAGCAAACGAAAGCAAAAAAAGCAAATGCTTTTTCTGAAAAACAAAAAAACCCTGTAGATGTTGATGTAGATGATAAAGAAAGATTGATTGATAATCAATCGAAAGAAAACAATCAAACAATCAAAGAGACTGGAAACGACTCTTTATCAGCCTTCCTGAAAGCGTATCCAGCGATAGAGGTGGATATAAGCTCTACAGCGCAACTTTACGGAAAGGATTTTGAGCTCCTATCGGAAAAGTTTTCAGAGAGTGGTTACCTACGGGATAAAACCAATTCATTGAGTTGGGTATGCAGAAACTATACGGACATCATTTGCGATAAGTACAAGGGATCGACGATCCCGAGGGTGGAAAGCAAGCGTCCGATCAAAACGGTTTTATGAGGAGACAAAATGGGATTTCGTACATACACCGACATCGCGGATTTCAGAATCGACGAGAGCCAATATCTGAAAACGGGAATAGAGAAGCTGGATAAAGCGATTTTAGGGTTAGGATTGGGCCAGCTGGTGATCATCACGGGAACGAGAGCGGGCGGAAAAACGACGCTGACGGGACAACTGACGTGTAACTTTATCGACAAGGGATATTCAGGATTGATTTGTTCGTTTGAAATGGCAAATCCGCGGTTGAAGAATTGGCTGACGCTTCAGGCGTTAGGTTCGGAAAATCTGCGGGGCTATACGACCTCGACGGGGAAAGAGTTGTTCTACCCGCGAACGAAAGAAGTCAAAAAAGCGGTTGACGATTGGATTTCTTCCAAGTTGAAAGTTTACGACAACGCAATCTTCGACGCGGAAAAAATCTGCTCGGATATCAGCGAGGAAATCAAGAAAAACCCAAAGATCAAGTTTGTTATCCTGGATAACCTGATGAAGATCGAGCTTGACGGAATGCGTGAAAGCAAGTGGGAGGCGCAGAGCCAGATCGTAAAAAAACTCCAGCACTATGCCCAACGGAAAAATATCTGCATAATTTTGGTGGCTCACCCGAATAAAGTAAAGACGCTGCCAAGGATCGAGGACGTAGGCGGGAGCGGGGATATCATAAACACGGCCGACACGGTGCTGCTTGTCCATCGTGTCACGGAGGATTTCAAAATCCGTGCAGAAGAGTATTTCGGCTGGAAAGAGGGAAATTCCGCGTTGGAATACTCAAATATCATCGAGATTGCAAAAGATCGGGAGTTCGGAGACGACGACAGCATGGTAGGGGTATATTTTGATCCAAAGTCCAAACGTTTTTTGAATAGGCGCGACGAGGTAAACCGTTACGGTTGGGATGTAAGTCCGACGCAGGAGCGGCTGAAATTCGGAAGTGCAACCTTGACGGAAGTAAAAGACGGGGAGGAACTGCCGTTTTAGGAGGAGGAAATGAGCCGAAAAGAATACAGCGTAACGGATCTATGCGAAGTTTTGCGGCTAGCGTTTGCAAAGAATAATCAAACGTATTTCTTCGGGTATGCGTGGCGTGAAAAGCTGGGGGAGTTTCTGGAAGAAGAAAGCCGATACGCGCGGCTGGTGGATTGGCTGAACGAGAAGATCGAGTTCCACGGCAGCGTAATCAATCCATTGGGCCCAGCGGAAAACGGCGAAGAATTTGAGGAAACGTATCTGAAAGAAATCCAAGACTATGCGGTGCTGATACATCTTCGGGATTTGCTTTTGGACGATCGGACGACGACGCAAATGCGTGAAAACATAGAGAAATGGCTGTGTAAGCGATACAAGATACGTTATTGGGGCGAATATTTTGACGGATACATGTAGGAGGCAAAACATGAGCGAAGAGATGAAAAAGAAGCTGTTGGAGCTGATAGAGGAATATCGTGCAAAAGCGGGAAAGCTGGGCTCGGGAAGCGCGTTGCAGGCAATGCACACGGCATATGCGGACGGAATAAGTCGGGCGTTGTACGAAATCCAGAAGGAGCAAGGCCGTGACGCAGAATGAACAAGTATTGAAACACCTGTTAGATAACAAAAAAATCACGAGTTTAGAAGCGGTAGAACTGTACGGGATTATGCGGTTAGGGGCGCGGATATATGATCTGAAAAAGCAAGGTTATCCGATAAAGACCTACTTGCGGGTCGGAAAATCTCGGAACGGGGAAAGCATGGTATTTGCGGAATATCGGCTGGAGCGGGTAGAAGAAGCGCGGAGGCGGTGGAGATGAAATTCGTCATAGAGGGTCGCCCGCAAGGCAAAGCTCGGGCACGGACATTCTACAATAGTCGGTTAGGCAAAATGCAAAGCATAACTCCTGAACAGACAAGAAGCTATGAAGATTTGATACGCTGGAGATATAAAGCGGCGGGCGGTACATATCTGGGAAAAGGGCAATTTACGGTGGCTATAAGAGCGATATACGAGGTTCCCGTGTCTTATCCCAAGAAGAAGCGGGAAGCGGCTTTGAGAGGCGAAATACGGCCTTGCGTGAAGCCTGACGCGGATAATATCGCAAAGGTAATCTTGGACGCATTGAACGGGGTTGCGTATCTTGACGATAGCGAGGTGATAGCCGTGACGGTAGAGAAAGAGTACGGAGAAGCGGCGCGGGTGGAAGTGGAGCTGGAAACGTTGAAATGAAACACCTCGGAGACATAAAGAAAACAAGCGGCTATAAAGCGCCGTGCGTGGACGTGATAATCGGCGGAAGCCCGTGCCAGGATTTATCGGTGGCGGGAAAGCGCGCGGGATTGAAAGGCAAACGCAGCGGGCTGTTCATGGAACAGATACGGATAATCAAAGAAATGCGGGAGGCAAGCGTAAAAAATGGAGCAACTGAAATTAGACCTCGATACATGGTATGGGAAAACGTGCCGGGAGCGTTCAGCACGAACGGCGGAGAAGATTTCCGCGCCGTGCTTGAAGAAACGGTGCGAATCGTCGCCGAAAACGCCGTTATTCCTCGACCTGCGGACGGGAAGTGACGGACTTGCGGGTGTATCGTGGGAGACGGATTCTCCGTCGCTTGGCGAGTACTCGACGCGCAGTTTTGGGGAGTGCCCCAGCGCCGCCGTCGAATCGCGCTTGTCGCAGATTTTGGAGGAGGAAGCGCACCCGAAATACTTTTTGAGCGAAAGAGCGTGCAAAGGGGTATTGAGGAGAGCGGAGGCGAGGGGAAAAGAACTGCCGAAGATATTGAAGCAGACATTAGAAATACAGTCCTTGACCTCAGTCAGAGGAGGGACGGAATTAGAATTTACAAAAACATAACCTCGACTGTCTCGGTGTTAGCGGGAACGGTCGGGAATAATATCCCTTTATGTTTCGGAGTCGATACATATAACCAATGTGAAACGGGCGAAAAAGCAAAAAAGCCTTGTCGGGCATAGTGATGCAGACGGATTACCCGTTATTTGTTATCGAGAAGCTTCATACGGCGATTATGAAACAGGAGCGGGAACGTTAAAGGCAAGCGGCGGTTGTTTAGGCGGGGGAAGCGAAACGCTGGCCGTCGAAAAATACAAAGTGCGCCGCCTTACCCCGTTAGAGTGCGAGAGACTGCAAGGCTATCCGGACGGTTGGACGGACATCGGCGAATGGATTGATAGCAAAGGCAAGAAACACAAATCGAGCGACGCGGCGAGATATAAGGCGCTCGGTAATTCAATAGCGTTGCCGCCGTGGAGATGGATATTGAAACGGCTATGCGCGTGTTACGAGCGAAACGCGACGATGGCGAGCCTGTTTGACGGAATCGGAGGCTTCCCGCTGATATGGGAAGAAACAAACGGAAAAGGATCGTGTCTATGGGCGAGCGAGATCGAGGAATTTCCGATAGCGGTCACGAAAAAACGGATAGGCGAATAAAAGGCAAACGACCGTGCGCGGGTTGAAAATAAAAGAAAAAGGAAACAGTTAAGTTTTGCGAGATAGAGCAAAACGGAAAAACAAGGCTGATACTCGAAACCCGTCCGCGCACATGGGCGGGAAGTAGGGAAAGGAGACAAAATGAAAGCGATAATACAAAGCATAAATCCCGAACACGTTTTTAATATGCGTTTCGGTGGAAAACGGTTTCCCTTAAAGCGGATAGAAGTGAGAAAAACCTCGCCCGATGAAACACCGTTCAAGGCATATATTTACGAAACGAAGCAGAAAGAAAAATCGTTTATAAGCAAGACGATAGACGGTGTGGAAACGAAAGTAATTATCCGTATCGGCGGCTGCGGGAAAGTCGTCGGGGAATATATCTGCCGAAAGGTTGAAACAATCCGAGCGGATAACATGATACAGGCATATTATAATAATCGTCCCGAAACCCGTTTGACAGACGAACAACTTTTTGCTTATGCAAACGGAAGACCGCTTAAATTCTTGTATATGGATGACGTGATTTTCTACGACAAGCCGAAGGAGTTAGGTGAGTTTAGACCGTGGTGTGAAAAAAGCAGAAAGACTGACGACAATCTTGAAATGTGCTGTAATTGTAAAAATGCTTTTTTTGACGAAGATTGCGCATTTTATGGTTGCGGTTTAACTCGCCCGCCGCAAAGTTGGGCTTACGTCGAAGAATTGGAGGGTTGAGATGGCAATTTGCAAAAAAGGTTATTCAATGGAAACAAAAATGTGCGGTATTGTCTGCGCCGAATGTGAGTTTTATGATCAGCGGACCAAAAAAGAACGACAGCAAGCAAAAGCGGGCGAATGGTCGGCACAACTGAACACCGACATGGCCGAATACGCGCCGGAAGATTGCGACCATTGTAAATATTGTGACGGAGGAACAGGCGGGTTTATGTCTTATTGCGAGGCGGCAGGACGAAGTTTTAAACCGTTTGAAAAGAGAAAAACGATTTGTCCGTTAGAAAAATATAAAGGAGGCAAGGACTGAGATGGAGAAGGAAAAGCAGATTGAGGAAATGGCGAAGATAATTAGAGAAACCACATTCATAAGAGGCTTTGAGTATTCTGCCGCCGCAGGAATATTCGCCGCAGGTTATCCGAACGATTGTGCGTTTGATGTAGTAGATGATCACGGATTTTTATGGCTTATCAGCGAAATGTCAAATATCGAAGTCATCGGGAATATCCACGACAATCCCGAATTATTGGAGGAAAGGGAATGAAATACGCATATTATCGAGATAGGGAAAATAACATTACCAATCATCACGAAATACCCGAAGAATGGACGGAGGAAGAAGTCGAAGAAAAGGTAAAACAGTTTAATTCGACTGGAGATTTAACTGCCTTTGTTATTGAGGTTGAGGAGGGGAGTTTTATAGAATACTTGATAAATAGACTGGAAGAAAAACCTAATTATGAAAGGGACGTATTACAAGAAATGATAGACCATTTGGAAGATGTAATTGATTTTTTGGAGGAGAAAGAAAAATGAGCGAGTATAAGGAATGTCCGCTTGGGGTAAATCCGCACGATTTTGAACATGCAGACAGAATACAGGAATTAAGCGAAGCGATTTCGAGATACGCATGTTTTTTCGAGGGGGATTACAGAGCCGAGTGTTACGAAATGATAGCCAAATGGGCGGAAGAAATAAAGCTGCTGTCCGAAATGGAAATAAAATTACTGTTAAAGGAGAAACAAAAATGAGCGATTATAAGAGATTGACGCAATGGACGGAGAACGGTGCAAGTCTTGATTTAGGCGATCCAAAAAGCGATATGGAAGCTCGTCAAGCGTTAATGGTACAGTTTAAGAAAGCGTGCAATAAACTTGCCGAGTTGGAGGACAAACTCGAAGAGGGAACGCTGGTAGAGTTGCCGTGCAAGGTGGGAGATATCGTTTATTGTCTTATAGCGCAAGGCACGCATGGAACGGTATATACGACGGGTGCGGCAATAAGCAGAGCGGTAACGAAAATTATTTGGGACGGCAGGCGTTTTGAAATTTACTCAGAAAGATCCCACATTTGGAGCTGTC
>ENA-OZEB01000691-OZEB01000691.1-human-gut-metagenome-genome-assembly--contig:-NODE-691-length-10021-cov-5.047160_pt1 | contig 10021 bp, 8 predicted proteins | sample MGYA00245060_ERZ653593 | MGnify/ENA primary metagenome ERZ653593 (study PRJEB26926, sample SAMN06164989) | human gut metagenome | biome: ENVO:00009003; feature: ENVO:2100002; material: ENVO:00002003... | reverse complement strand
GATTACTACGCGTCTCGTGGGCTCGGAGATGTGTATAAGAGACAGCATATAAAATGCAGCTTTCGGTTTCACAGCGGTAATTCCCGGAATATCTGTCAGCGCATTATAAATAAATTCTCTCTGCTCATAAATACGTCCACCAGGAACAATATAACTCTCCACACTCTGATGTCCGCCCAATGCAGTCTGAACAATTGACTGCGCCGGTACATTAGAACAAAGTCTCATATTAGAAAGCATCTTGATTCCTTCTATATAATCTTTTGCAACTGCCTTATTGCCACTGAGAATCATCCATCCGATTCTAAAGCCCGCGATCATATGTGATTTGGATAAACCGCTGAACGTTACACAGAATAAATCCGGAGCCATTGAAGCAATGGAAATATGTTCTGCTCCGTCCATTACAAGACGGTCATAGATTTCATCAGAGAAAATGATCAGATGATGTTCTCTGGCAATATCTACTATCTGTTGTAATACTTCTCTCGGATACAACGCACCAGTCGGATTATTCGGATTTATAATAACGATTGCTTTTGTTCTGCTGGTAATTTTCTTTCTGATATCATCCATATCCGGATACCATTCTGCCTGCTCATCACAAATATAATGTACTGCTTTTCCACCAGCTAAAGTTGCACATGCAGTCCACAACGGATAATCCGGAGATGGAATCAAAATCTCATCTCCATTATCCAACAGAGCTGACATACAGAGATTAATCAGTTCACTGACACCGTTTCCTGTATAAATATCCTCAATTGATACATTAGGGAGCTTTTTCAACTGTGCATACTGCATGATTGCTTTTCTGGCAGAAAATAAACCTTTTGCAGGGGAATATCCCTCACACTCTGTCAACTGCTGTCTCATATCATAAATCACTTCGTCCGGTGTTCTGAATCCAAATGGTGCCGGATTTCCGATATTCAGTTTCAAAACCTGAGTTCCTGCGTTTTCCATACGTGCAGCTTCTTCTACAACCGGTCCTCTTACATCATATAATACGTTATTTAATTTAGATGATTTTTTAAATTCACGAACCTGTACTTCCTCAACTGTCTCCCTGGTATTTTCTTTCATATTATTATAATTGTAATCAAATTTCATATTTTCCATTTGAATTCCTGCCTCATTTGTCTCTTTCTTTAAAGTGTCTACAGATACATCGGTTCCTTTCAGCCATTCAGTTTCTACTCCTAATGTTGTCGCCAGAAAATTAAGAATTTCTGATCTGGGAGTTGTTTTTCCACTCAGATACTGGCTCACATGACTCTTTCCAAGTTTCACGCCCTGCTCTGCCGCCTTTTTTACAAGGTCGATCTGCTTCATATTCTTCTGTTCCATTGCTTTTTTTAATCGTTCAGCAAATATATTATTCATAAATACTATCTCCGTTCTCTGTAAAAAACAAATTACATTGTTATAATCAATGGTTATTGTTATATTTCTTAATTCTTTCGCATATATGTTATAGAAAGAACAAATATATTATATTGTTTATACGGGAATCAAAATACATACAGGCATCCAAACATTAATTAAGTTCAAATGTATTTCTTTCAGTATCATACGCGAATATATGTTCTGTTCATTTTTAAATCCCGCATTTTATCAGCTTTTTCAAGTTTTTTTCTTTGCTATTATACTATAATTGAACTAATAATTCAACGGTAAATTTTATTATTTTCAATTTCATCAGCAAGGTTCAACTTTTAGTTCATTTTGTAGTTCATTGTTAATTGAACCGCGTTGAACATGTTAATTAGTCTGTTATACCAGTTCAATTAGTTTAATTTATGTTTTTGAACCATATATTGAACCGTGATTTAATTTCTCTTGTTTCAGTTCAATATGCGTTCAATTTTAGTCTTTATATTTTTGAAATTCCTTTTATTTATGCGGTTTTCACGTCATTCCGCGGATTCTATTTGTTCAATTTTAAGTTCAAAAAAGCACATGTTTTCGTCGGAGATCAGACTCCTACTGGACAATCTGTCTGAGAAACTTTTTCTATACAATCAAATTTACATGCTTTTCCCCGTCCTTTCTTTCCTTATTATCCCGTCAGATGATTTATTATGTGATATGAAACATATTACAGTGTCGTTCTCTGACACAAGAAAAATCCTGCAAGCAAGATTCTCCGTCTGCGGCAGGTAGCTTCAGCGATATAATTCCTCTACACCGCAGTGCGCTCCTGCCTGAAAGGCTTTACTTTCTCTGCACCTTTATGTATGTTATAGGAACATTACAAAGTAATCTCCTATAACATAAAATAAGTCCACTGCTTACTCCTTTTATAAATAATGCAATGGACTTATCCGTTAATTTTATTCTTTTGTTATTCTGTAGTTTCGTTGCTCATCTGTACGATTTATATCGCATTGATTTTATTGTACGTTTTATTTCTCTGGATTTACAATTTTACCAGCAATTGCACACGCTGCTGCTGTTTTTGGTGATGCAAGGTAAATCTCTACCTTAGATGTTCCCATTCGACCAAGGAAATTTCTGTTATTTGTAGCTACTACACGTTCACCGTCGGTAAGGATACCTCCTGCACGTCCACAGCATAATCCACATCCGGGATGTGTGATCATTGCACCTGCTTCTGCCAGAGTATCCATAATTCCCTCTGCAATTGCCTGACAGTATATTTTACGACTTGCAGGAGTTACAATCAATTTAACGTAATCTGCTACCTTTTTGCCCTTTAACACCTCTGCTGCAGCTCTGAGATCCTCCAGACGGCCATTTGTACAGGAACCGATAAATACCTGATCTATTTCTGTTCCTTCAAGCTCACTTACATTTTTAATCTTATCTACCTGAGACGGACATGCCATAACCGGTACAAAATCCTCTGCGCGATAAGTGATTGTTTTCATATAGGTTGCATCTTCATCTCCTGTAAGGCTCTTCTGGAACTCATTTAACTCTATGTCACAATATTCTGCAGTTTTTTCATCCGGTGTAAACAGCGCACATTTTGCCCCTGCCTCAATCGCCATATTTGCCATAGTCATGCGGCTTGCTACTGTCATATTCTTTACTGTACTGCCGGTAAATTCAAGTGCTCTGTATGTTGCTCCATCAGCTCCCAGATCACCGATCAGACGCAGGATGATATCTTTGGACATAACATTTTCCGGAAGTTCTCCCTCGATCACAACCTTAATTGTCTCAGGAACTTTGATCCACATAGTTCCTGTTCCCAGAATACTTGCCATCTCTGTATATCCGATACCGGAAGAGAAAGCGCCTACACATCCGTAGGTAGTGGTATGGCTGTCTGTACCAAATACAATATTTCCCGGTTTTACATAACCTGCCTCTGTCATTAACTGGTGGCAGATTCCATCACTTCTGTGAACATTTTTCATGCCATATTTCCTGGCAAAAGCATCTCCCGCATGGAAATGTCTGGTATCATCTAACTGACTTGCAGGAACCAGATGGTCATATATGAGTACTGCTTTATCTGGATCCCAGAGCTTCGTAAAGCCCATTTCTTCAAACTTTTCTGCTACAAATGGAATAAATATATCATGAATCATAACCCTGTCTACATTGACCGTTACAATGTCTCCAGGCTTTACTGTTTTTCCAACATTGTTTCTTATAATTTTCTCAATAACTGTCTCGCCCATTTTCCTCTCCTTTCCAAATCAATCCAGCCCATTCAGTTTGCGCATGGCTTTTACAAGTCCGCCAGCCTGAATAATGCTCATCAGATTTTCCGGAAGAGAAGCAATCGGGTACTGTTTTCCATTGTAATCTACATGTTCATTCATTACCACAGTGACTTCATCACCTTCTTTGATATCATCATGAAGATCTGGCTGCTCGATCAGTAACAGACCATTATTAATAGAATTTCTGAAGAAAATTCTCGCAAAAGATTTGGCAATTACACACTGAATTCCCAGTGCTTTGATAATTTCCGGTGCCTGTTCTCTGGAAGAACCACATCCAAAGTTCTTTCCTGCAACAATAATATCGCCTTTCTGAATCTGTCCTGCCAGTTCCGGACGCAGAGGACTGAATCCGTACTGTTTCATATCGTCGATTGTTTTCAGTGCGAGATATTCTGTTGGAATAATAATATCTGTATCAATGTCATCATCCAGAACCCACACTTTTCCTGTGAATTTTTCCATAATCTTACCTCTTATCTTCTATCTTCACTTGTAACTGTTCAGTACTTTCACAGTCACAAGTTAAAATTCATTCAAACGAATTGTGAATATCCGCTTTGCTACGCGACTCTATACCATACCGAATAACTACTCCGCAGTTTATCAGGATGAGCTTGCTCTCCTCCTGATACAAACAAATCTCCCCCTGCTGTCTATTGCTTTTCGCGACCTTCGCAGGAAATTTACTTGATTCGGTTAAATGTTTCACGTGAAACATTTATAATTAGCATCACACCTCACTTGCCAGCGCAATCTTTCCTGTAATGGCAGATGCTGTAACAGTAGCTGCTGATCCCAGATATACTTTGGAGCTTGGGTGTCCTGCACGACCTTTGAAATTACGTGTTCCTGTACTGATCAGAACTTCGTTCTCACCGATCACACCCTGACAGCTTCCCCAGCATACACTGCAGTTCGGATTCATAACAATGGCTCCAGCCTCCATAAACGTGTCAATAAGCCCCTCTTTTAATGCCTGGCGGTAAATAGTCTGGCTTGCAGGCACAACGAGAAATCTGACGCCCTCAGCAACCTTCTTGCCCTTGATGATTTCTGCACCGACACGCAGATCTTCAATACGTCCGTTGTTACAGGATCCCAGAAATGCTTCATTGATTTCAATTCCGCGGGCTTCTTCTGCAGGCACAACATTGTCTACAAAATCAGGTTTCGCAACTACAGGACGGACTTTTGATAAATCAAATGTATATTCTCTCGCATAAACAGCATCCGGATCACTGTGATATACAGCCTTTGGCTCACGTCCATGTTCTTTCAGATATTCAATAGCTTTCTCATCTGCTTCAAAGATACCTGTCTTTGCACCGGCTTCTACTGCCATGTTGCAAAGCGCCATACGATCACTGATACTGAGTGTTTTCGCACCCTCGCCTGTAAATTCCATTGCCTGATAGTTACATCCATTTGCTCCGATTTCCCCAATGATTGTAAGAATCAGATCTCTTGCGTAAACTCCTTCCGGAAGTTTACCTGTCAGATTAAATTTTACGCTCTCAGGAACCAGTACCCATGAAGTACCTGTTACCATACCATAAAGGAAATCTGTACATCCTACGCCTGTTCCAAATGCACCTAATGCACCGTATGAACAGGTATGGCTGTCTGCACCAAAGATCAGTTCACCCGGACGGACATAATTCTCGATCATAACCTGATGGCAGACACCTTTTCCTTCCCAGAAATCAATGTTATGTTCTTTTGCAAAATCTCGCATCTTCTTCTGAGATGCTGCTGTTTTCGGGCTGTCAGATGGTACATTATGATCCACGATAAACACCAGCTTGCTTGTATCTGCAATGTGCGGATTTTTCAATTTATTGTTATACATATCAACCGTAAGATGTGTGGTTCCATCATTACTCATGAGACGATCGAGTTTAACTGTATGGATATCTCCCGGTTTTACGCTGTCAACACCTGCTGCCGCAGCAATAATCTTTTCTGCAATTGTCATTCCCATTTTACTTCTCCTCCTTGTTCAGAGATGCGATCAGACCACCCTGATTCAAAATATTCTGCATATATTCCGGAAGCTTTGTACAGGAATATGTTTTTCCGTTAGCTTCAACTGTTCCCTCTGACATATGAAGAACCATCTTATCTCCGGTATTTACTTCGTCCGGAAGATCTTTGCAGACAATTACCGGCAAACCAATATTAATAGAGTTTCTGTAAAAGATTCGTGCAAAAGATTTTGCTACAACTGCCTGTACTCCCAACGCTTTCAGAACACCAGGCGCTTGCTCTCTGGAAGAACCACATCCAAAGTTTTCTCCACCTACCACGAAATCTCCCGGTTTTACTTTCTTTGAAAAATCCGGATCCAGAGATTCAAATGCATGACCTTTCATCTCATCCAGATTAGGAAGTAACAGATACTGTGATGCTATGATCTGGTCTGTATCCAGGTCATTATGAAATTTAAAAATTGTTCCTGTTTCCATAAAAACTGTTTCCTTTCTATATCATTTTATCTTTTTACAATTTATCACTTGTCTCTCTTTAACGATTTAGTCAGATAAATTCTTTTCCTATTTTAGCACAAAAGACAGGAGATTGAAAACGCCTGTTTTCAATATTCCTGTCTTTTTTTACAATCGTTATTACATTAACTCTTTTAAAACAGAATGTCCAATTGTTCCCTCAGGCATTGGCACTCCAAAATTCTCCGCCACAGAAGCACCGATCACAGCAAAAGTATCTTCGTCTTTTATCGCACCGCCATTTTTCATTCTCTTTGAGTAAGCAATGAATGGTACATATTCTCTTGTATGGTCAGTTCCTGTATAAGTCGGATCATTTCCATGATCTGCAGTGAGAATAAGCAGATCATTCTCTCTCATTTCTTCTAACAACACACCCAGATTTTTGTCAAATTTCTCAATCTCTTTTCCGTAACCTTCCACATTTCTTCTGTGTCCCCATAATGCATCAAAATCTACAAGATTAACAAAACATAACCCTCTGAAATCTCTCTTGCAGATTTCAATTGTCTGCTCCATTCCATGTACAGAGCTGTCTGAATGATGAGTTTCTGTAATGCCTTCTCCGCAAAAAATATCATGAATCTTTCCAACACCGATCACATCAAATCCATGATCTTTCAACACGTTTAACGTGGTAAGTCCGGTGGGTTTCAATGCATAATCATGACGGTTACTGGTACGTTTAAATTCACCTTTTTTCTTACCAATGTACGGTCTTGCAATAACTCTGCCAACTCTCCATTCATCCTTCATGGTAATTTCTCTTGCAATTTCACAGCAGCGGTACAGATTCTGAAGATCAAAAGTTTCTTCATTTCCGCAAATCTGAAGAACAGAATCTGCTGAAGTATAAACAATCATTGCACCCGTCTGAATCTCCTCTTCGCCCAGTTCCTCAATAATCTCCGTTCCGCTTGCGCTCTTGTTTCCTATCACTCTTTTTCCGCATCTTTTCTCCAGTTCTGCGATCAGTTCCGGCGGGAATCCTGTTTCTGTAAAGGTTTTAAATGGTTTTTCTGTTTTGATTCCCATCATCTCCCAGTGTCCGGTCATGGTATCTTTTCCATTGCTAGCTTCACCCAGATGCGTATATCGCCCCTTGGGATTCTCAACACCCGCCATTTTTCCTGCCGGATGAAGATTCAGCATTCCCAGTTTTCTAAGATTTGGAATCTCCAGAGAACCCATTTTCTCAAGAATATGTCCAAAAGTATCCACCCCGATGTCACCAAATTTTGCTGAATCCGGCATTGCCCCGATTCCCAGAGAATCAAGTACAATTACAAAAATTCTGTCGTAATTTTTCATTTATGTTTACTCCTTCTCTTACATTTTATTAATCGCTGACCTTTTCCTGTTCCCTTTTATTCGTCATTCACTTTTTTTACTTTTCGCAATTAAAAATCACTTGCAATGATGGGCGTTTACCTTATATTTCTCGGGAATTTATCAGATTTCGTAGTCCAAATCCCAGCGGTAGCAAATCCTTCAGTGTGTAGATATCATAATGCTCTTTATCTATTGCCAGAATAATCCGAAATGTCTCCGGATCACAGAACTCCATCATTACCTGACGGCAGACACCACAGGGAGCTGTATACTCTGTCAGGATTCCATCTTTTCCACCCACAATACAAATTGTGTCAAACTCCCTGACGCCTTCGCTCACCGCTTTAAAAATCGCGGTTCGTTCCGCACAGTTCGTAGGTGTATATGCTGCATTTTCAATGTTACACCCTGTATAAATCTGTCCGTTTTTTGTAAGTAATGATGCACCAACCTTAAAATTTGAATAGGGTGTATAAGAAAATTTAAGCTGTTCCATTGCAGTCTCAATCAGTTTGCTGATCCTTGACTTTTCCAGATTCTGCATTCTCTGTCGCCTCCGTCCTTACAGAACTTGTCCCTGATCTTCTTTAATCATTCTGCGTATTGCCTCTACAGCTACCCGGATTGCCATGTCTGTGTCATGTACAACCGGATTCTCAAGACCCAGCTTCTCTCTCTCCTGATTTGCCAATACCAACAGACAGGAACCCATCCTCGCCCTGAGTTTACCGGCTACGATGAAAAGTGCCGCGGATTCCATTTCAGAAGCAAGACATCCCATTCGTTTCCAGGCTTCCCATTTATTGATCAACTCATAACCTGCCGGCATTGCTTCCGGCTCATGCTGTCCATAGAAAGAATCTTTAGACTGTACCACACCTGTATGATATACAAATCCCTTCTCCTTCGCAGCTTCAACAAGAGCATTGGTCACATCCAGATTTGCCACTGCCGGATATTCAATTGGCGCATATTCTCTGCTTGTTCCTTCCATACGTACTGCTGCTGTCGCAATTACAATGTCTCCACTTTTTATTTCCGTCTGCATTCCACCACAGGTTCCGATTCTGACAAAAGTATCCGCTCCGCAGCGATACAGCTCTTCCATTGCAATGGACGCTGATGGGCCACCAATACCGGTTGACGTTACACTGACCTTCACTCCATCCAGTGTTCCTGTATAAGTGATATATTCCCTGTTGTCTGCGATCAGCACAGGATTATCAAAATACTGTGCAATCTTTACACATCTTTTCGGATCTCCCGGAAGGATCACATAACGGCCCACTTCACCTTTTGCCACTTGAATATGATACTGTCTGTTTACATCTTCTGAGTAATTTTTCATAATCATCCCATCCTTTTCGTTTTCACGTGAAACATCGGTTGCCACTGTTTAACAATCCTCTTATTAATGCATTTAAGACAGTTCAACAGGATTTCATGTTCTGATGAGCTGAATCAATATACATTATTTACAAGAATTACTATAGTATCTTCCTTTTATTATGATTATAAATCATATACCTGTATGAGAAAAGTTCTTTTTTAGACCTGAATCCAATATCCGTCCATCTGCAAATATATTCCTTGCTTTCGCACTCTGCTGAACTGTCTTAAATGCATTATTTACGAGGATTGCTATAAGTCAAAAATCAAATACGCTGCATCGAATATTGCTTCCATCCCATCTGGAATCTGTGGTTTATAATTGTTTTCTCTCATTATTAAACATACTCCTCTTATACTCTCTTAAATGTTCTTCTGCATTATTACAGATCTTGTCAAAGACCTTGATACACATATGCCTTTCCTCTTTTGTCAATCCGCTTAAAACATCTTGTGCAAACTGTTTTTGTGCGTTGAGCCCTGCTTCCACAATTAGCGCTGCCCTGTCCAGCAAAACAATCTCAATATGCTTTTTATTATCTTCACTTTGTATTCTTTTAACAAATCCTCTGTTTTCCAGTTTTTTCAATGAAGTTGAAACATGTGATTTTGTTGATTTTCTAATCTTTACTATTTCCGCAGCGGTATTAAGCTGTGGATTATTATGCAGGAACATAAGTATATCATATTCCATCTGTGTTAACTCATACCGGTCACATACCTCGCCGGAAAGCAATTCATAATAGCTTGTAATTGCTTTATGCTTGTCCCAGAAATACATCTTAACCTCCATAATCGTTCTTTTTAGAACGCTTATGGAGTAATACTTCTTCTTTGTCAATTATTTTTCACAAAAATCGAATTGTGTTAGCTGGAAATTGATTATTTTTTATGGAATTTCATGATACGAACATGAGTGAAATCAATAAAGCCGGTACTGGATACAAAATCCCGCACCAGCTTTATTGATTGTAATTAGCTTATTTTTCTAATAGTAAAATGGCTGATTTACCTATCTGTACTCAACGATTTCTTCTCTCTTTTCTCTGACACTTCTTTCTGTCTCTTATACACATCTGACGCTGCCGACGA
>ENA-OZEB01000688-OZEB01000688.1-human-gut-metagenome-genome-assembly--contig:-NODE-688-length-10063-cov-5.712430_pt1 | contig 10063 bp, 10 predicted proteins | sample MGYA00245060_ERZ653593 | MGnify/ENA primary metagenome ERZ653593 (study PRJEB26926, sample SAMN06164989) | human gut metagenome | biome: ENVO:00009003; feature: ENVO:2100002; material: ENVO:00002003... | reverse complement strand
GAGATGTGTATAAGAGACAGACATGTATGTGTATTAGGAGCTCCTCCAAATGCTGTGCTGCAGCCGCAGAATATCTTTGTCTTGGTCGCAAGCTCTACATGAACCTCAAGTCCGATGACTGTCTCATATGTCTTTGCCATCTCTTACAGCCCCCTTTCTGAAACCTGTGCAGGTCTCTTGTACTCTCTAGTCTGCTCAAATGCATATGCAGCTCTGATAATGGTCTTCTCGTTAAATGCATCTCCAACCATCTGCACACCTATAGGCATTCCATCCTTATCAGTTCCACATGGAAGTGATATTCCCGGAAGTCCTGCAAGATTTACAGGGACTGTGTACACATCTCCCAGATACATCTTGATAGGATCTGAGAGTGACTCTCCCATCTTCAGTGCTGTTGTAGGTGCAACAGGTCCGAGAATGATATCATACTTCTCAAACGCCTTGTCATACGCCTGTTTGATGAGAGCCTTTGCCTTGAGGGCCTTTACATAATATGCATCGTAATAACCTGAACTCAGCACAAATGAACCGAGCATGATTCTTCTCTTGACCTCAGGGCCAAATCCTTCTGAACGGCTCTTCTTGTACATGTTGTGAAGATCTGTGTACTCTGGTGTTCTGTAACCATATTTTACACCGTCGAATCTCTCAAGGTTAGAACTTGCCTCCGCCGATGCAATGATATAGTAAGCAGGAATAGCATACTCAACCATTCCAAGATCAAACTCCTCAACAATAGCTCCCTTTGCCTTCAAAGTCTCAGCTACTCCATACACGGCTTCCTTTATCTCAGGCTCAAGTCCCTCTGTGAAATAGTCTCTTGGAAGACCGATCTTAAGGCCTTTCACATCATCCACAAGTGCGCTTGTAAAATCATTGTCATCTCTGTTAACTGATGTTGAATCCTTCTTGTCATACTGTGATATGATCTCAAGGATCGTCGCACAGTCCTCTACATTCTTCGCAAGTGGTCCGATCTGGTCAAGTGATGAACCGTATGCTATAAGTCCGTATCTTGACACTCTTCCATAGGTTGGCTTGATTCCGGTAACACCGCAGAATGAAGCCGGCTGTCTGATGGATCCACCGGTATCTGAACCGAGGGCACATGGCACCTCCTCACCGGCAACTGCTGCCGCTGATCCACCTGATGAACCACCTGGAACTCTATTTGTATCCCATGGATTTCTTGTCTCACCAAAATATGATGTCTCGGTTGTACTTCCCATGGCAAACTCATCCATGTTGGTATGTCCTACTATAACCGCTCCTGCTTCCTTGAGCTTCACAACGGCCTCAGCAGTATATGTTGGAACAAAATTTGACAGAATCTTGGATGAACAGCTTGTCTGCACACCCTCCTGGCACATATTGTCCTTTATTGCTATCGGCACTCCTGCAAGAGGACCATTGAGCTCTCCCGCATCTATCTTCTTCTGCACTTCCTCCGCCTGGGCAAGTGCTCCTTCACGATCAACCGTGACAAAACTATTATAATCTTTCTCGCACGCCTCGATGCTGTCAAGACAGGCCTGTGTCGCTTCAACTACGCTCACCTGTCCATCTTTAATAGCTTTTCCCAGCTCTACAGCCGTCATACCCATTAAATTCACTTCAGCCTACCTCCTAGTCAAATGTCTTTGGCACCTTGTAGCAGCCATCCTTCTGCTCTGGCGCATTCTTCAGCATGTTCTCTCTGTCGTCTCCATTTACAACAACGTCCTCACGGAACACATTGTTGTATGGGAATGTATGGCTCATAGCCTCCACACCGTCTGTATTAAGTTCATTCAGTTTGCTGACATAATCAAGCATGTCTGACATATCCTTCTTTGCCTGCTCCTTCTCCTCCGGGGAGAGCTCAAGCTTTGCAAGGATTCCAACATAATCAATTGTTTCATCAGTTATCGTCATGTTCTTGTTCTCCTATCTTTAATGAGCAAAAATAAAGAATGTGCCTTCTTATTATTCTGTGTCAAATAATGTAAACACATTCTCCCGCCATGGTATTTTGTACCACAAAATTCCTCTAAAATATATCACATCCTGGGATATTATGCAAGACTATGGGCATTTTTACCTGTATTACGCAAAACACCGCCATGTAAAACGCTGCATACATGGCGGTGCTGTAACTCTATTTAAATTATATACAGTACTAACTGTATTTTACTAATGTCTCCCTGGCCTGACTATCTCCTGAACACGACCAAGCTGTAGCCCAGCTCTATGTCCTATTTCAATAGAATATGTCTACTTTCTTATTTTTTTATATATTAATATCCCTGCACTTCCCATAAGAGCCAGAATAACCACAACTGCCGTTTCTTTTACAGGCAGCCGATCACCTGTATCTGGATGTCTGCCCGGAGGCGTGTTACGTGTTGTTGTCATGGTGTTTGTTGTTCCTGTTGTACTCCATGTAGTACGTTCCGTGGTCGACTCTGTAGTTGTACCCGTCGTAGTTTCTGTTGAGGTATCCTCTGTTGTTGTTCCTGTTGTTGATTCTGTTGTCGTGTCTTCCGTTGTGGTATCTTCTGTTGTGGTATCTTCTGTTGTGGTATCTTCTGTTGTCGTGTCCTCTGTCGTCGTGTCTTCTGTTGTGGTATCTTCCGTTGTCGTATCCTTTGTCGTTGTGTCTTCCGTGGTTGTGTCTTCGGTTGTCGTGCCCTCCGTTGTCGTATCTTCGGTTGTCGTATCTTCGGTCGTCGTACCCTCTGTCGTTGGCTCTTCATCTAGGAAATCATTTCCCGGTACTCTGTGGAACTCTCCTCCGTTTGAGAATACTTCACTCACCACACAACCATCCCAGTTGTGTCCGAGATTTACCGCTGCCTCTGGAGCTATCACTGTTCCAAATCCCCTGCCCGCAAATGTTATGCTTCCGCCAAATTGTCCATCTGCTGCCGAGCTGTCATAGAAGTTAAAATACATTCTGTTGTAGGCATTATAAAAATTACCATTATCGTTTGCCTTTGCATCGCTCTTGCTTCCAAGTATCAGATCGCCCAGAACAGCATCCTGGATACCTGCCAGATCAATATTCATGAGCAGCACCGTATCATCACCATAATCCGGGAACTCAAAATATATCGGATTTGTGCCCGCGGCGAGCTGACTGTAATCCATGGATACCACATGCAGTCCGCTACCATTTACTGACACACTTCTATCGTTCATATCACCTATTATATCAACATCCACAGTACCCTCTGTGTCTGCATAAGTCCTAAGTTTCTGACTATAGTCAATAAACTTTCTCTGTATATCAGCCATATCTGCATATTTAGAATATTCACCATCCTCTGCAATCTCCGCATCGGTTCTGACATTTGCCGGACTGTCAAGCTTTGTCTCGGAGCCATCATTCATACGGATATATATTTCACCGCCATCTGCTCTCCTGACTTCCGATCCTGTATAAAGCATATCAGTTCCTGCATCCGACACACAGCCACACATCCGTTCAGCATTTTCAAAGTAGAATTCCTCATATACTCCATACGAATTTCTGAGTCCCGAGTTTGAATTTGCACTGAGTGTCCTTGTGATAAAGTTACTGTGAAGATGTGTCTGTGCATACAGTGTGTCAAAACATATCACACCAAAGTCCCCCATTAGCTCCGTTGCAGAGCTGCTTTGCAGCATATAACTGCCATCGTCCGCCTTTGCAAGTACTCCTATAGTCCCCGCCGTCACGCAAAGCACAAAAACCATCGCCACTGCAACTGCTATGAGCTGCATAGTCTGAAAGCACATCCCATTATCATGGTTACCTCTCATTCAATGTCCGCCTTAACTATTTCGTCTCAAATACATAGTATTCAACAGACTTCCCGCATATTCGTTATAATAAAAAAATCCCCGAACAGATTCGACATAATTTTCACTATGTCTTATCCATCCGGGGATGAGCCAGGCAGGTCAGAATGGTCTCTCAGGATCAACAATATGCCTTATATTCCTATCCACATATATCGATGTCTCCACGAACCAGTCATACGCCGGTCTGTCATGAAATGGTCCCACATAAGCATATCCCGCAATCTGTCCTGGCAGCTCAGCCACCAGATACGGATATCTCTCAATATCTGAATTTTTATCCTTACCAGGCTTTGACTGCTTTGTCACTTTTGCCCGCCTCCATGTTCTTAAGTATTTACTCTATGATACTCACTATCTCCTCAGAGTCAGCCTTGACTTTATATGTCTCACCTATGTCAAGTTTGTCATATATAGACTTTTCAACTTTATATGTCTTTTCCTTATCCTTCACTTCACATGTGACTTCATATTCAACTGATTTTTTCCCTAGCCTCTCCTTGTCTGTGAGCTGGGGATCTGGGTATTCCGGTGTCTTTCCACCGCCCTCGGCGGTCTCCGTCCTGTCGTACTTCCACCGCCATATTGTATAATAATACTTCGTCCTGTATATAGGCTTATCTCTATACACCGGAACAGACCTCGTTCTCGTCACATATCCATAATCGTCCACATCATTTGCAACTTCAGAGAAGGTTCCATCTCCATTGTCCTCATAGCTGTACTCCACATGGGAACCTATCACCTCATATGAATCATAGGTCTCCTCACGCTCACCAACATATTCCTGTTCAGTATGGTGCACCTCTTGTTTCGTGGTCTTTAGCGTGGCACCCTCGGGGAGTTCCCAGTCGTCTTCATCACACAGAAGATATTTCTCCACATCAACACTGGTCTTCCATGTCATATCCTTGACTGTGACTGTTCTCTTCTTTGGCATGGTTATGATCGCTGTAAGTCCGATTATCGCCGCTATCACAAGCATGCCGATCAGTACTATCTTCAGAGCACCAAATGAATGTCCTCTTTTCCGATTGCCCTGCCCGCTGTTTTGTCCGCCAGCAACCGTTCCTGTACCTGATGCATTCCTGGCATTCCTTGCGTCCTGCTCTTTCCTGACGTCAAAATACCCCTTATCCTTCGCACCTCGTTCAGCACCGCAGCTGCTGCACCGTGTGTTAAGAGCTGAATTGTAATTGCCACAATGATCACATAACCAGTCGGCACCTTTTCCCTTTGTCTGACTCTCCTCCGCGGACAAATACCGCACTCCATCCATATAGAACTTAACTTCCTGTCCCCTCGGCTTTCCGCAGGACGGACACTCACGCTTCGTTCCTTCTATATGTTTCGTACTACAATATGGGCAGTCCCAATACCCCATTACAAGTTTTCCCATACGCAATATCCTCCCCATATATACTACAGATAACTTACCTGCGCAGCAACATCATAATCATGTGGTGTCTTGTTATCAGTCTTGTGTCCAACGGCAAGTGCTATCTGGAATGAATATCCCTCCGGTATTGCAAGTGCCTTGTCAAAATATGCTTTTTTCTCCCCGTGAAGTGCATCATACACGCAGCCGATTATCAGATTTCCGAGCCCCATGCTCTCTGCCGCTATAGCCATATTCTGAACTGCAATTCCTGAATCCACCTTGCTCCACTTGAAGTCATCCTCAGCGCTTAAGAATATGAGCACCGGAGCCTCATAATAGAAATTGTGAGGCTGCTTATCCTGTCCGCGAAGTGCACGCTTCTCTGCATCAAGCTCTTCCAGAATTGGAGCATCACCCTTAACAACTGTAAAATGTATCTCTTTCTTATTCATACCTGTAGGTCCCTGAAGCCCAGCTTCGATGACCTTCTCAAGCTGCTCCTTCGTAACCTCTTCATCACTGTATGCTCTCGCTGAGCTTCTCTTTTTTATTACCTCTAATACCTGATTATCCATTGTCTTTTACCTCCTATTCTGTCATTCCTATTCTGTCATTCCTATACCGTTATCTCTATCTGATTATCCTCTATGCAGACCACACAGCTCTCATAGTATCCATCGCCTGTCGTCCGCGGTCCACTTGTCACCTCATAGCCATCCTCCGCAAGCTGTCTGGTAAGCTCATCCACTTTTTCTTTGCTTCCCACACTGAACGCTATATGTATCAATCCTGTTCTGTTAAGTGTCTTTTCAGGATCATCCATTCCCGGCCTGTTCATTATCTCAAGCCTTGCGCCATCATCAAATGTGAGAAAATATGAACGGAAGTCCGTCGTTTTATTATGATATCCCTCATTTGCTGATGCTCCCAGATATTTCTCAAAAAAATTCTTCGCAGCTTCAAGATCATTCACATACATCGCAACATGCTCAATTCTCATAAATGCAACTCCTCATTATCTTATACGCTACACTCAGATAGACAAACTACTATATGCATGCTGCTATAGGCATGCTATATAAGCTATTTTAACCCAATGCCACATTTTACACAATGGCATAAAAATATCACCTTTATCCATTTGTATGAATAAAGGTGATATCCCGTTAAAAGCAACGTCTGTAATCAGCCCGTTACACAATTTCATTCTTAGAGCATTCCCTCAAGAGTCTCTCTGATAGCCTTGATGAAGTTCTCACTGTTGAGGACTGTTGGGTTCTCAAGAGTTGTGATGAGAGCCAGATCCTTTGTCATCTTGCCATCCTCGATAGTCTTGATGGTTGCAGCCTCAAGCTTGTCTGCAAAATCCTGAAGTGCCTGGATTCCATCAAGCTCTCCACGCTTTCTGAGTGCTCCTGACCATGCGAAGATAGTTGCAACTGAGTTGGTTGATGTCTCCTCACCGGCAAGGTGCTTGTAGTAATGTCTCATAACTGTTCCGTGTGCTGCCTCGTACTCATACTTTCCATCAGGAGATACGAGAACTGATGTCATCATGGCAAGTGAACCAAATGCTGATGAGATCATATCACTCATTACATCTCCATCATAATTCTTACATGCCCAGATGTAACCGCCTTCACTCTTCATAACACGGGCAACCGCATCATCTATAAGTGTGTAGAAGTACTCAATACCTGCTGCATCGAACTGCTCCTTATACTCTGCATCGAATATCTCCTGGAAGATATCCTTGAATGTATGGTCATACTTCTTTGATATGGTATCCTTTGTGGCAAACCACAGTGTCTGCTTGGTATCAAGCGCATACTTGAAACAGCTTCTTGCAAAGCTCTCAATAGACTTGTCCACGTTGTGCTGTCCCTGAAGAACACCAGGGCCATCAAACTTATGTATAGTCTCCTTTATAACCTGTCCGTCATCGCCTGTGAATACAAGCTCTGCAGTTCCAGGACCTGGAACATCTATCTCTACGCTCTTGTATACATCACCATATGCATGTCTTGCGATGGTGATAGGCTTCTTCCAGTTCTTAACACATGGCTCGATTCCCTTTACTACGATAGGTGCTCTGAACACTGTACCATCAAGGATCGCTCTGATGGTTCCGTTAGGGCTCTTCCACATCTCCTTGAGATTGTACTCCTTAACTCTTGCCGCATTAGGTGTGATAGTAGCACACTTTACAGCTACGCCATACTTCTGTGTTGCGTATGCTGAGTCAAATGTTACCTTGTCATCTGTCTCATTTCTATGTACAAGTCCAAGGTCATAGTACTCTGACTTGAGATCGATAAATGGATAAATAAGCTCATCCTTTATATACTGCCAGAGAATTCTGGTCATCTCATCTCCATCCATCTCTACAAGTGGTGTGGTCATCTGAATCTTTTCCATGTTTTATGTCCTCCATCTTTGTGTTTTCTAAGTTTTGTTATATACTCACTGCCGATTATAAACTATAAGGGGCTATATTTCTAGTTTTTTTGAATTATACATACCAATTATTAATTTTCTTAAGCCCTATAACCATATTCTTGATCAGCTATTTTTTTCAGCCTTACACATATCCATATATTCCTCTCACGGATACTTCCCCGGATATTATATCGTGAACCTCGCCATCGGCATCCCTCACCAGAAGTCCTCCATCCTTTGAAAGTCCAAGCGCCGTGTACTCTGTCTTTTTATCCCCCTCTATTACATACACCTGCTTATCCCTGTTCACAAGATAACTGTTGTACTCATCAACAAGAAATCCCAGGTCCTTATTCTTTATAAATTCGTCATATAGCTTTTCAAATTCATTTGACACCTGTGCAATGAACCATGATCTGTCACAGCCCTTGCCATTTTCCAGCAGTATTGATGTGGCCTTGTCTGCTATGTCCTCAGGGAAGCTTCGGTTATACACGTTTATGCCTATTCCCACAACAACATAGCTTATGTCAGTTCCCTCGGAACTCATCTCTGTGAGGATTCCGACCATTTTTTTTCCATCAGACAACACATCATTCGGCCATTTAATCTGAGGCTTTACTCCATCCACCTTGCTGAACGCTCTGGCAAGTGCCACCGCCGACACCAGAGTTATCCTTGACACACAGGAAATATCTATGTCCGGCTTGAGCAGATACGACATGGATATTGTCGTGCCCTTATCAGAATTCCAACTGTGGCCTCTTCGTCCCTTTCCTGCAGTCTGCTCATTTGCCACGAACAGAGCTCCGTGAACACAGTCAGTTTCCCCGACTATCTTGGCACGGGTGTTCGTTGAATCCGTCTCATCATAATAGTAAAGCTTTCTGGCAAATGTTCTGGTCTCAAGATACTTTGAGATCTTCTCCTCAGACATTACATCAGGCTCACTCACCAATCTGTATCCCTTGTTGTTCACGCCCTCGATCACATAACCTTCATTCTTGAGTGCCTGTATGTTCTTCCACACCGCTGTTCTGGATACCCCCAACAGCTCACAGAGCTCCTGTCCTGACACATATCCATCACTGTTCTGCAGCTTTTCAAGTATTTTATTCTTCATCAGTTCTTACCTTCTCTCTCAGGATATCGTATACCGCCTCACATTTGCCTTTTGCTCCGGCAAATGGAACTATGTAACTCTCCCTGCCTCTGTCAAACTTAATTATATAATACTTCAATTCAGGATCAGGCTCTATCATGATATACCCTGTAATAGTCTCATACGGTATCACCTTACTGCCTCTCTTCTGAATGATCGTTACAACATCCTGACCAAACAGATATGTCATATCATATGCAGACTTTCTAAATGAAGCCTTGACCACATAAAATCCATATGCCATGGCCGCAATCGCAATAGCAGCCTTTATCATTCTGTAGTGACCTCCCATAGCCCACCACACAACTGCTATACCTGCCAGTACAAATATTATGCCAACCACCCTGTACGCTATCCTGGTGCTCTTTCTCTTGACTACCTTCTGTCTGATGATTCCATCTGCCTGAGTCTCCTGTTCTTCACGCCTTGCGCGCTCCAGCTCGTCCACGAGCTTTCCAGCCTGTCTGACAAGCACCTTCTGCCTGTAGGCTCTCGAAGTACCATTCTCTATGCTGCTTATATTTCTAATCTCTTCTCTGTGTTTTTTATTGTTCTTTTTTTTATCACTATCTCTACTCATTCCATATCCCCTGCCAGGTCATGATCACTACTGATATCATCCCGGTTCGTATCCATGCGCTTTATGCACAATTATTTTCTCTTTTTTCATCACTTTTACGACTATACTTATATTAGTTCAGAGACTAATATATATCAAGTTTTCAGCATTACAAAAGTGTTTACATTTTACCACGTTTAATCACCTTTTTTCCATATATAAAATCATTAAAAGGTGATTAACTAGCAAACACACGATATCGTGAAAACAACCTGTAAATAACAATTTTGGAGAGGTGAATTACATGAAGAATTTTATCGCACGCATCAGTGGCACAAAAGACCTCACTGAAGGAAAGCCTTCAAAGCTTATATTGAACTTTGGTCTGCCCCTTCTCTTTGGTCTGATATTTCAGCAGTTTTATAATATGGTGGATTCTGTCATAGTCGGTCAGAAGCTGGGAACGGACGCGCTGGCGGCGGTGGGTTCCACCGGAAGCATCAACTTCATGATACTCGGTTTCTGTATAGGAATCTGCAACGGATTTGCAATCCCTGTTGCACAGGCTTACGGTGCGAAGGATTTCAAGGCTCTTAAGGCATATATAATCAACAGTATATGGTCATCCGTTGCACTGGCTGCTGTTATAACCTGTCTCTTATACACATCTCCGAGCCCACGAGACGCGTAGTAATCT
>ENA-OZEB01000686-OZEB01000686.1-human-gut-metagenome-genome-assembly--contig:-NODE-686-length-10069-cov-4.319652_pt1 | contig 10069 bp, 9 predicted proteins | sample MGYA00245060_ERZ653593 | MGnify/ENA primary metagenome ERZ653593 (study PRJEB26926, sample SAMN06164989) | human gut metagenome | biome: ENVO:00009003; feature: ENVO:2100002; material: ENVO:00002003... | reverse complement strand
ATGAGCGGTTTTTTCTGGAATTTCATATGGCGAGCAGCCACATCGAGATGCAGCGCAGCGGAATCGAGATGTGGCTCTGAATAGTTACAATTTTTAAAGGCAGAGCCGTTAAATCCGAACTGTGTTTTTTCGGCTCTGCCTTTTCTCTATCATTCTGATTTATTTTTCATCAAAGAAAGGAAAAAATTATGCTGAACACCAAATTATTTGACCACACTATTTTAAAAGCAGACGCAACCGAAGCACAGGTTGCAAAGATCTGCGACGAGGCACTTGCACATGATTTTGCTTCTGTCTGCGTCAACCAGTACTACACCAAATTCGTTGCTGAAAAGCTCAAAGGATCTGACGTCAAAGTCTGCACCGTTGTCGGCTTCCCTCTGGGCATGTCCGATACCCGTGTAAAAGCGTTTGAGACCCGTGCAGCCATCGAAGACGGTGCACAGGAGGTTGATATGGTCATCAACGTCGGAGCCCTCAAAGACGGCAAATACGACTTCGTACGCTCCGATATCCAGACCTTAAAAGAAGTATGCGGCAAGGACATCGTTCTGAAAGTCATCATCGAGACCTGCCTTTTAACCGATGAAGAGAAAGTAAAAGCGTGCGAGCTCGCAAAAGAAGCCGGCGCTGACTTCGTAAAAACCTCCACCGGATTTTCTACCGGCGGTGCAAAAGCGGCTGATGTTGCCCTGATGAGAAAGACCGTAGGCCCGGATATGGGCGTAAAAGCTTCCGGCGGAATCCACAACGCAGACGAGGCACAGGCTATGGTAGATGCCGGCGCAAGCCGTCTCGGAACAAGCGCAACACTGGCTATCATCGGATAAAAAGGAGTTTCTTATGGATACGATACTGATAGGAATTGCCGGAGGAACCGGCAGTGGAAAAACGACACTGGCAGATAAGCTGGTAGAAAGTTTTGGACGCGATGAAGTGAGCATTCTGCGCCATGACAACTATTACAAACGCCATGACGATATTCCTTTTGAGGAGCGTGCCAAATTAAATTACGATCATCCCGATGCCTTTGATACCGACCTGTTATGCCAGCACATTCTCGAGCTGAAAGCCGGAAAATCCATCGAGATGCCGGTTTACGATTATGCCATGCATAACCGCTCGGATAAAACGATTCTGGTCCATCCTGCCCCGGTTATCGTGCTCGAGGGCATTCTCCTCTTCGTTGAGAAGGATCTCTGCGATCTGATGGACATCAAAGTCTTTGTCGATACCGATGCGGACGTGCGGATTCTCCGCCGGATCCTGCGCGATGTAAAAGAGCGCGGCCGTTCCCTGGACAGTGTTGTGACGCAGTACCTGACGACCGTAAAACCGATGCACGAGCAGTTCGTAGAGCCGAGCAAGCGCCGTGCCGACGTGATCATCCCGGAGGGCGGACAGAACACCGTTGCTCTTGAAATGCTGATCGAGCGGGTGCGTAAGCATCTGAATCTGGTGCAGAACCAGTAAACATCCGTTTATCGCTATAAAAATCTGCAAAAAAAGAACGAGGACTGAATTTTCTCTTTTTCCGTCCTCGCTCTTTTTATTTTTCCCTTACAGATGTTCCAGCATTCCCTGCAGCCAGATCTGGCCTTTGAAACGTCTTCCCACTTCCGGTACTCCAAATAAATCCTTTTCGTTGATACAGATGTCTATCGGCACATCGTTGCAGACGAGGCCGAGCTCATACACCCGCTCGCCCGTTACCGCGTTCTTCGTTGTATTCATCTCCGTAATTTCACCCATCACGCTGTACTGGTCACATTCGAGACCGCTCGGCATGAAAAAGCTATCTACAATAGAAAAGACATCTTCCTTCGTCAGACGCTGGGAAATCATGGCATATGTGTCAATATCATCCATGGTGAGACTTTCCATCGCATCCTCATCCCCGTTTCTGGCAGCCGAGATCAGTGAATTCTTCTGCTGCGTGCTGCGGCGCTCCTTCTCGACCTGTTCCGGGTCTTTCTGGATCGGAAGCAGAATTGTTCCTTCCGCTGCAAGACCGGAGACAGAAAGCGGGAGCGGAAGCGGCTGCAGCGCATTTTTCTGTTTCATCTCAAGATATTCCGCTGCATGCGTCAGATAAAAGATCATCGTGATGCCAAGCCGCATATCGTCGCAGGCGCCTGCAAACGATTCCTTATCGACGTGGCGCTCCACCGATACCTCCTCGTAGGAGCTGATCTGCCCGCCCTCGAAATAGGGATAATAATATTCCATCTGGAAACGGTTGTTCTCATCAATTTCCCCACAGACCGTGATACCACAGTCATATGCATATTCTTTCGAAAATTCAGCAAAAAGGTGGTGTTCTTCTGTTTCCACAATCTTTTTACGGTCGTAGTTTTCTACTACATCACGAAGAATCTCCTGGAGTTCCTTCGTCGTCTTGATCTTTGAAAATCCAATGGTTTTCAGGTAAGCGTGCATAAGAACACCTCCTCTCATTCCTTTGTATTTCTTATGCGATTAGTGTTTCGGAACCAGTTTCTCTTTTCCGCCCATGTACATACGAAGAACTTCCGGAATGCTTACGGTTCCGTCTGCATTCAGGTTGTTCTCCAGGAATGCGATCAGCATACGCGGCGGAGCAACTACGGTGTTGTTCAGGGTATGTGCCAGGTATTTCTTTCCGTCCTCGCCGTTGACACGGATTTTCAGACGTCTTGCCTGTGCATCACCAAGGTTAGAGCAGCTTCCTACCTCGAAGTATTTCTTCTGACGCGGAGACCATGCCTCAACATCGACAGATTTTACTTTCAGGTCAGCCAGGTCACCGGAGCAGCACTCCAGAGTACGAACCGGGATATCCATGGAACGGAACAGGTCTACGGTGTTCTTCCACAGTTTGTCATACCACATCATGCTGTCTTCCGGTTTGCAGACAACAACCATCTCCTGTTTCTCGAACTGATGGATACGATAAACACCACGCTCCTCGATGCCGTGTGCTCCTTTTTCTTTACGGAAGCACGGAGAGTAGCTGGTCAGGGTCAGAGGCAGTTTCTCCTCCGGGATGATGCTGTCGATGAATTTACCGATCATGGAGTGCTCGCTGGTTCCGATCAGGTACAGATCCTCGCCCTCGATTTTGTACATCATGGACTCCATCTCAGCGAAGCTCATAACACCGTTTACGACGTTGCCGTGGATCATGAAAGGCGGTACGCAGTAGGTAAATCCTCGGTCGATCATGAAATCTCTTGCATAAGAAAGGATGGCAGAGTGGAGGCGTGCAATGTCGCCCATCAGATAATAGAATCCGTTTCCTGCAACTTCTCTTGCTGCGTCCAGATCGATTCCGTCGAAGGACTCCATAATGTCGGTGTGATACGGGATTTCAAAATCCGGTACAACCGGCTCGCCGAAGCGCTCTGCTTCTACGTTCTCGCTGTCATCTTTTCCGATCGGTACGGAAGGATCGATGATGTTCGGGATCACCATCATGATCTTCTTGATTTCTTCTTCTACTTCTTTTTCTCTTGCAGAAAGAGCCTCGATGCGGGAACCGTCAACAGCTACCTGTTTCTTTACTTCCTCAGCCTCTTCTCTCTTGCCCTGGCCCATCAGTGCGCCGATCTGTTTGGAGATTTTGTTTCTTTTTGCACGAAGTGCTTCTACTTCCTGTTTGATGTCACGGTTTTCTTTATCCAGCTCGATGACTTTATCAACCAGCTCCAGTTTCTGATCCTGGAATTTATTTCGGATATTCTGTTTTACAACTTCCGGGTTTTCTCTTAAAAACTTAATGTCTAACATAATTTCCTCCTAGTAGATCTTATCCCCTCATTTTGGCGGGATTCTTTTTGTTCTTTCCAGCCCGGAACCACTGCCGTTTTTCCAGCATTTATGCGGGTTTGGCGCGTTCCAGTACCATCATATAACAGTATATGCATTTTTTCAAGCGTTCTTTCATGCTGTTTTTCTGCGGTCCGCTTTTACATCAGATCGATCGAATTCATCGTAATTGCCTGGCGCAGCGCGTCGATTTCCTCGGCGCTCAGCATGATATAGGACTCGCCTTTTACGATCTCTTTCAGATATAAAAAACAGTTGTCACGGCTGTGGATTGCATTCAGGATAAAACCTGTGTTTTCTTTGTCGAGCATTGCCAGCGCAAAACTCATCTTTCCGCCCACATCGTCAAACGCATCATATTTTGCGATTCCGTATTTGTTCAGCGTCATGCCCTGGATCTTTTTCAGATCCGCAAGATTTTTTTTCGTCAGCTCATTCTGCTTGTTCAGTTTGTCAATTTCCTTGAACCGCTGATGAAACAGCTTTTCGAGTGACTGGGCGTCTTTTCCCTTCATAAAGCTTCTGTACTTCTGGTTCAGTCTGCTCAGACGCAGCGACATGCTGACCGTCATAATCATCATCACGATAATCAGTACAATCAGAAGAAGTACAACAACGCCAAGGTCAATTCCTACCTTACTAAATAAATCGCTCATTATTCTACCTCTTACTGTATTGATTCAAACAGATCCATGATTCTCTCGAGCTCTTCCTGGGAATAATACTCGATCTCGATCTTTCCTTTGTGCTTTGCCCCGCGGTGAATGGAAACCTTCGTACCAATGATACTCTTAATTTTCTCTTCCAGACCTTCGTAGATGGCTTCCTCTTCCAGATTGACTTTCTTTTCTTTCTTCACCTTCGGATTCAGGATCTCTTTGACCAGGCGCTCGGTCTCACGGACACTGAGCTTTTCATCGAAGATTTTCATTGCCGTATTGTACTGGAGCTCTTTATTCTCCAACGCCAGCAGCGTACGCACATGACCGGTTGTCAGCATTTCATCGACAACCATCTGCTGTACCCTGTCGTCCAGTTTCAGGAGACGCATCGAGTTTGTAACCGCTGTTCTGCTCTTGGAAACGCGCTCTGCGATTTCATCCTGGCGGAGATGGAACTCTTCCATCAGGCGTTTGTATGCGTGTGCCTCCTCAATCGGGTTCAGGGATTCTCTCTGAATATTTTCAATCAAGGAAATCTCGACAACTTCCTGCTCGGTAAAATCTTTGATGATGACCGGTACTTCTTTGATTCCGGCAAGCTTTGCAGCCCTCCATCTCCGTTCCCCTGCGATGATCTCATAATAATCATCTTTTTTCTGCACCAGAATCGGCTGCAGAACTCCGAACTGTTTGATGGATTCCGAAAGTTCGATCAGGCCGTCCTCGTCAAAGGATTTTCGCGGCTGTTCGCGGTTCGGTTCAATTTCGGAGATTTTCAGTTTCATCTCAACTGGTTTTTCGACAACTTTTTCAACAACCTTCTCGACTACTTTGACCTCCGGTTTTGCCGGTTTCTCTTTTGCTTCTGCTTTGGCCGAATGTCCCGGTGAAATCAGGGAATCCAGGCCCTTGCCTAATCCTCCTCTTCTCGCTGCCATTACTCTTCATCCCCCCTGTGAATCACTTCGTCTGCCAGGAGACGGTAGCTCTCTGCACCAGTGGACCGCTTGTCGTAATAGTTGATCGGCATACCGTAGCTCGGTGCCTCCGCAAGGCGGACATTTCTCGGAATAATGGTTTTGTAGATATTCTGATCCAGGCTGTCTTTTACGTTTTCTACTACCTGCAGAGAAAGATTCGTTCTCGCATCGTACATGGTAAAGACAACGCCTTCCATCTCCAGTTCCGGATTCAGACGCTCCTGCACCAGCTCAATCGTGTGCATAAGCTGGGATAAGCCCTCCAGTGCGTAATATTCACACTGAATCGGCACCAGAACGGTGTCCGCGGTGGTCATCGCGTTGATTGTCAGCATATTTAAGGATGGCGGACAGTCAATAATAATGAAGTCGTACTGATCGCGAACCTGATCAATTGCGTTTTTCAGGATGAATTCTTTGTCTTCCACCCCGATCAGCTCGATCTCCGCTCCGGCCAGATTGACATTGGAAGGGATAAGGGAAAGATTGTCAAAATTCAGAGGAATGATGCAGTCCTCCAGTTTTGACTCTCCAAGAAGCAGCTCATAGATGGTATTTTCCACTTCATTTTTCTCTACTCCCATTCCGCTGGTGGTATTTCCCTGCGGGTCCATATCAATGGTCAGAACTTTTTGTCCCATTTCTCCTAAACAGGAAGAAAGGTTAATTGCGGTGGTAGATTTACCTACGCCGCCTTTCTGGTTTGCAATTGCAATTGTTCTTCCCAAAATATGTATTGCCTCCTTTCATCTTTTTGTTTTCCATTTGCAGTTTTTCCTTTTTACAGGAAATGACCTGCCGGCACTTCTTTCAAAAAAATGATTCATGCGGCAGGTGTTTTGGCATATATATAGGAAAAATCTCCTTTTCTATGCCAGTCTATCTGAGGAATTCTTCAGATTCTATCTCAAAATTGCCCCAATTTGGGACAAAGATATTTTATCATACTACGCCGGATTTTACTACTGGAAATGTTTCACGTGAAACATTTTCTGCATTTTTGCATGATTAGGCGGTTTGAAACATAAGAAAATTGGAGATTTTTGGCGATGTTTCACGTGAAACATTTTGAAAAGCACTGTTTTACAATAATTTTTCTCGATTTTTACGCTGTTTAAAGGTTTTTTGGAATTTTTTCAGCGATGATTTTGCATTTTTTGATGGTTTCCAAGTAATTCTGCAATGTCAGAACATTTTTTTCTGTTTCACACAGTTTTTATAAAATGTTTCACGTGAAACATTTTAATTTTTGACGTTTTTGAGGTATAAATATACTGGAAACGTTATTTTAATCGTGTGATGCTCTTTTTCAAGGAAATCTCAGGTGATTAGGAAGAAAAAATCAACTTATCAGGATATTATTGATGCATAGATCAGGAATTAAAACTGTTTATGGTTGTTCGGTGATCGTAAATGTCTCTTTTGTATATAAAATGTATTTTTATTCACCAGGGCTCTGTTTTTTCATCGTTCTTCCTCGCTTTTTTCAAATTTTCAGCATTTTTCTCTTTATTTTCATCAGTAAGAGGCATAATCCGTGAGACATCCTCTTTTTCATTTTTTCTCCAGTTTTTCTCTTTTCGGGCGGTTTTTCTTTGATTTTTTTATTTTACAGGCCAAGCTGCACATTTTCTGTTTTTTATCGATTTATTTGATTTCACTATAATTTTTCTGTTTTTATGGTTTTAATATTTTTCTCTCGCTCCCACGTCTTTTATCCTCTTTTCCATCTTTCTGGCTTACCTTTCTCTTTTTTTGTAAACAATCTCACTTTTTCTCTTTTATCAACATTTTTTATTTCTTCTCTCCGTTTTTTATCCCTCATCGCCATTTCACACCATTTTCTTGCCTTTCACTGCCTTTCACTGCCTCTCCCTCCCGTTTTTATTCTTTTCGCCCATGTCTATACTACATTTTCCCCTTTTCAGTCGTTTTTTGCCTTTTCTCAACTCATTTTTATCTTTTTTTGCTTTTTCCGCCTCTTCCATCGTTTTACACCCTCTTTTTGCCATTTTTTTAGATCGTCCTTCATTTTTTCGTTTCTACTTATGTCACTTTCCCCGTCTCATTTTTCACGTTTCACGTCTCTCAAAATGTTTCACGTGAAACATCGTTTTTTACGATTTTCGGTCTTCGGCGATCAGTGAGAAGCGATTTGCTTCCCAGCTTTTCGAAAATCACTCTCATTTTTCACCTCTCTTATTTTTAAAACAATCGTATTTTCTATTTTATTTTTGATTTTCTCCGTCTTTTCTACATTTTTCCTGTATTTTCGCGTGTTTCACGTAGTTTTTCGTCTCTGTTTTCTCTCTTTTATTAAATTATTTAATTATATTTTTATATTTTCGTATGAATTGAACTTTTACATTCGTTTTTTCGGATTTTCCAAACCATTTACTAAACGCATTTTGGGACCATTTTTTCATGGATTTTTACCAATCTGGAAGGATTTTATCCCATAGTGCCGTTTTCATGCTTTTATGTGTATTATTGCATCATTTTTTCTCTGTTTTTTGCAGTTATGTAAACTATTTAAATATGCCATTCGCCAGTAGTTGACATAACGTAGTTCTCCTGGAATTGTCTACGCTTTTCGTCAAATTGCGTCTTATTTTCGTCTCTTTTTCTCATTTTTCCCTTAATTTTTGCATTGTATCTTTCCCTTTTTTCGCTTATAATAAGCTCAACACAACGTTTCGAACCGATTCCTCCCCTCCGGGAGACCCCTGAAAGGAGTTTTATCATATGAAACACAGCAAAAAACTGGTCACCTTGAGTGTCCTCACCACGATGTCCGGCGCAGCGATTTACTTTCTGAATAAAACGCTCGATACCGCCGCCGTACGGAAAAACCTGCTCGCCTCGGCTGAAAAAGAGATCTTTTCCTGGCAGTTCGGCGATATTTTTTACACAAAAAAAGGCACCGGAACCCCGATGCTCTTACTTCATGACTTACATTGTGCCTCCAGCGGCCGCGAATGGCAGTATATTGAGGATACTCTCGCAAAGGATCACACCGTCTACACACTCGATCTTCTCGGCTGCGGCCGTTCCGACAAGCCGGCGATCACGTACACAAACTTTTTATACGTACAGCTCATCGTCACCTTCATCAAGCAGGTCATCGGATGTCCAACCGACGTAATTGCATCCGGTTTATCCGGTTCTTTCGTCGTAACCGCCTGCAATACAGCCCCGAAATGCTTCGGCCGAATCATGATGATCAACCCGACCGACCTTGCCAAGCTCAACAAAATTCCGGATAAACGCAGCCGCTTCCTGAAACGCATGATTGAGCTCCCGCTTGTCGGCACGCTGCTGTACCACACGCTCACCGGCCGCTCCAACATCGAGCTTTTATTCACCGAGAGCTACTACCACAACCCGTTCCACCGCTCACCGGAGGACGTAGACGCATTCTATGAGTCAGCCCACCTCCAGAGCAGCGCCGGAAAGTACCTTTTTGCAAGCCTTGCGGGCAATTACGTGAACCTCAACATCGGCCACGCTTTAAAACACATTGACAACAGCATCTTCCTCATCGGCGGCGAGGAAGAGCCGGGCATCGCAGAAACCTTTGCGCTGTACACAGCGCTCAACACCTCCATCGAAACCCAGATCCTGCCGAAAACAAAGCACATGCCACAGATGGAAGCCCCACAGGCCCTCTTAGACCAGATCCAGATCTTTTTCGCACCGGTACAGTAATACCCCCTTCTGCTCCCGGCCGCGAGCGAAAAAATGAGACAAAAAAAGCGGAGGATTTACTGATATTTCCATGTCAGTAAATCCTCCGTTTTTCCATTTTTAACCCGGCTCACAGTCCATTTCCAACGCATCTTCCTCTGCGCCCGGATAATCCGTTGGCGGCGCTGTATGCGTTTCCATTCCCTCTTTTATTTCATCCATCGTATAAATATTAATTCTCTCCCCCGGCGCTGCATCCGGGTCAAATTCCACCGTTTCTCCCAGTGCAAGCATCATTGGCTCATCCGCATTTCTTTTCTCATCTGCAATCTCATACGCATTTACATATTCACCCGACGCAGTCTCTACATACTGTCCAAACCCGTCGCAAAGCCGGTAATAAAGCTCCTTTTCCGCATCTTTCTCCAGAAAATACAAGGATTTCTGCCCGATCACCGGATCAAGGTCGCAGAAGCTGATCTGTATATAGTTCTCCCGCCGTTCCTCCTCCGAATACTCCGCTTTCAGCTCCTCTGCGTTCCAGTACGTAATTCCCGCATCCTCCATGGACTGCAGATACTCTTCCACCGTAACTGCTCCGCCCAGCTTTCGAACCGTAATATGTTCTCCGGCTTCCATATCACCTTTCAAAACGTCATCCACCCGCAGTGAAATATCGGTTGCAATCTCAATTCCCCCGGCAAAACAGCTATAATCCTCTACCGTTCCCAGAACAATGAGATCGCTTCCCTCTTTCTGCTCATAAAAGCTATTATAAAACCGATCCCACTCCTTCAACCCTCCGTACTGCATATTTACCTTTGCCGGATCCAGATTTTCAAACCGCATTTTCTCCTCTGTTTCCGCCGTTTCTGCATTACCGCAGCCCACCAGCAGAATACACAATCTGTCTCTTATACACATCTCCGAGCC
>ENA-OZEB01000682-OZEB01000682.1-human-gut-metagenome-genome-assembly--contig:-NODE-682-length-10103-cov-4.102807_pt1 | contig 10103 bp, 9 predicted proteins | sample MGYA00245060_ERZ653593 | MGnify/ENA primary metagenome ERZ653593 (study PRJEB26926, sample SAMN06164989) | human gut metagenome | biome: ENVO:00009003; feature: ENVO:2100002; material: ENVO:00002003... | reverse complement strand
CCAGATACCGCTCGCTGGAATAAAAATAGTAGACCGGGCAGCCCTTGTCGGCCAGCTGCCGGAGTTTTGCTTCCGTGGCCATGCAAATGCCCCTTTCCTGTTATAAAATGCTCCTTGTATTGTACCACACTCGGCCCGGATTGCAAAGCATCACTCAAGCCTTTCGCCGCCGGTGCGGCGCAGGCTGAGGGAGGCAGTGTACTGCGTTTCCGGCGGCATCCAGCTGTAACTGCGCAGCGCCAGCAGTTTTTGGTACTGCACTGTCTCCGGTTTTTTCGGCGTAGCGATCAGCCACTCCGTTTGCAGCGGCTGCGCCAGTTCTGCCTTGCCGCTTAAGGTCACAAACTGCCGGTTGCCGATGCTCAGCCGCACAAGACACCCTTCCCGGGTGCGCAGCAGTTCCACCGCCGCCGGGGTGCAGCGCAGCTTGCGGCTGGCATTGACCGGCAGACGCTCTGCCCGGATGCCCTGCTGCGCGGGCAGGGTGCAGGCGGTTTTTGCATTCATGCGCAGGTCTACCACCAGTTCCACAGTGCGCACGCCCCGCCGCGCTAGCTGGTTTTCCACCGCACGCTGGGCGGCGCTACCGCCCCGGAACAGTACCACTGCCCGGTCGTTCTGGGCAATTACCACCGCAGGCGCCTGTGCGCTGCCCACAAGGTCGATGTGCACCACGTCCCGGCTGAGGGCGTTGCCCAGCCCGATGCCCACCGCTGCCGCCAGCAAAATGCCCGGCAGAGCCACCCGCAGACGCACCCGCCAGCGGAAAGCCAGCACCCCAAGCCCGCACAGCAGCAGACAGACCAGCGCTGCGTAGACGGTATCAAAGTAAATGGCTGCCCCGGGCTTTGTGCTGAGCCAGACCGCCCAGCCGTTCAATAGCCCTGTGAGCAGGTCTGCCGCCCGGGAAAGCACCCCGTGCACCGGTGCCAGCCACGGCACCAGTCCCACAAAGGCTACTGCCAACCCCAACAGAAGCAGCGGCTGCACCATCCACAGCACCGCGATGCTGGAGACCACCGCCCACGCGCTGACGCTCAGGCCCCGCAGCACCAGCACCGGGAAGGTAGCCGCCGAGGCGCAGGCGGCAATGCAGGCACTCTCTACAAGACCCTGCACGCCCTTCGGCAATTTGCTGTACCACGGGCGTCTGACCGGCTTTTGCAAATTTTCCCCTGCTTTGACCCAGAAGCGCCTGTCGTGGGCGTCCCGCATCCGGCGGATGCAGGCGTTGCCTGCCACCGTGCCCACCACTGCCGCAAAGGAGAGTTCAAAGCCGATATCCCACACCGCATAGCTGTTGGCGGCGGTCATCAGGATGCCTGCCGCCGCCAGCGAGGTAAGGGCGTCCGGCGGTCCCCACACCCACACGCCCAAGGCGCTGACCCACACCGCCACGGCGGCGCGGCGCACCGAGGGCGTAAAGCCGGTCACGCCCATCAGCACCAGCGCCAGCAGACTTTTCCAGACCGTGCGCCGTCTGCGGCGGCGATAGCTCTGCTCCCAGCGATAGGGCAGTAAAACACTCAGAATATCCCCGCACAGGATGGAAACGTGCATGCCGCTGACCACCAGCACATGGGAAAGCCCCGCGCCCCGGTAGGCGCTGCGCAGCTGTGCCGAAAGCCCGCTGCGGTCGCCCACCGTCATGGCAGCCAGCACGCCGCCGGTGTCCCGGTGCATGGCACGGCACAGGCTCTCGCTCAGTTTTTGCTGCAAGCGGTGGGTGCGGGCACGGAAGCTGCCGCTCTCGCCCAGTACGGTGAGCTGCGGCTTTTCGGCCAAGGGCTCTGCCTGCAAGGCGATGCCGTCCGCGTACTGCGCCGTCTGTTCTTCCATGTCCGGTTGTTGCAGCGCGAACCAGCCCTGTACCCGCTGCCCTGCCGTGCAGGCGGGCAGCTCCGCACAGGCTATGCAGAAGCTCGCCGGGCTGCCGTTCACACTTTCCACCCACAGGGTCGCGTCCACTGTGTCCGAAAAATAGTTACTGTCCGCGCGCTCCACCTCGGCGGTCAGCAGCACGGTGCGCCCGGCGTAGTTTGCCCGGGTACGCTCCAGCCGGGCGTTTGTAGTGTACACCGCGCAAAGCCCGGCCAGTGCGCCCAGCAGCAGGCAGACCGCCAGCTTGCGGCTGCCATCCGGGATGCAAAGCAGCAGCAAAAAGGCAACAAAAAATGCCGCAAACGGCATAAAAAACTCCGTTTGCGGCAAAAAAGTCCATAGGAAACTAAGGCCCATCATTCCGGCGCAGAAAGCGCAGAGCGGGCGGCGCATCCCGGCTTAGTGGAAGAACAGGGGCAGCGGCTCAAGGAAGATGATATCCTTGCGCTCAGAAGCGTCGCCCTCGGCCAGAACAGCGGCCTGACCCACGATGGTGCACTGGGTCTTTTCTGCCAGCGCGTCCAGTGCCTTCAGAGAGCCGCCGGTGGAGATGACATCGTCCACCACCAGCACACGCTTGCCGTTCATCTTTTCCAGCTCCTTGCGGTCGATGACCAGCTTCTGCTTACCGGCAGTGGTAATGGACTGATCCTCCACCACCACAGGGTCCGGCATATACAGCTTGACACCCTTGCGGGCGCAGATATAGGGCTTGCCGCTCTGGCGGCTCATCTCGTGTGCCAGCGGAATGCCCTTGGCCTCGGCGGTGAGCAGGATATCAAAATCCGGGCACTTCTTCAGCAGCTCCGCAGCAGCGGCCACGGTCAGCTCGGCATCACCCAGCATGATAAATGCGGCAATGTCCATGTGGTCGTTCACCTTGCAGATGGTCAGCTCACGGGTCAGGCCTGCAACGTGCAGGGTATAAGTTTCAGCCATAATCAAAATCTCCCTTTCGTATTGGAATCAGACAGGCAGTTTTTCGCCGCCCAGAACATGGAAATGCAGATGCTTCACGGTCTGGCCTGCGTCCTCGCCCACGTTGGAGATGATGCGGTAACCGTTTTCCAGCCCCTGCTCCTTGGCCAGCTTTGCGATGACGGTGAAGATGTGGCCCAGCAGAGCACCATCCTCCTCGGTCAGCGCAGCGGCAGAGGAGATGTGCTTGCGGGGAACCACAAGGAAATGCACCTTTGCCTGCGGATTGATGTCGTAGAATGCCACTACCTGGTCATCCTCGTACAGCTTTTTAGAGGGGATCTTGCCCTCTGCGATCATGCAAAACAGACAATCTTCCATGGGGGAACACTCCTTCCTGCTTCTACAAAAGCCCGCCACCCGGCGCGCATCCGGCACCGGGCGGGGACATGGATCTTTTTAGCCCAGAGCCTTCTTGACGATAGCGCTCACAGAAGCCAGTGCCTCGTCGATCTTGGTCTCGTCCTTCAGACCGGCCATTGCAAAGTCCGGCTTGCCGCCGCCCTTGCCGCCGGCAATAGCAGACAACTCCTTGACCAGCACACCGGCCTTCAGGCCCTTTTCCTGTGCCAGCTTATTCACGGTAACAGCCATGGTGATCTTATCCTCAGCCTTGCCCACCAGAACAGCCACCACGGGGTTCACGGCCTTGTCGCGGATGCTGTCGCACATGCCGCGCAGGGTGTCGCCGGTAGTACCGGTAAAGTATGCAGAGGCGATCTTCACGCCGTCTGCTTCCTCGGCATTGTCAAACAGGCTGTCCACCTTGGAGGCGGCGATCTTTGCCTTCATCTCCTCCAGCTCGCGGCTCATGGCCTTGTTCTCGGCCATCACAGCCTCGGCACGGGCGGGCAGAGCAGCCACGTTGTTGGCCTTCAGGGTGTTGGCCACATCATGCAGCATGGCCTCCTGCAGGTTTGCACGGATCAGCAGGTTGCGGCCGGTGACGGCCTCGATACGGCGGATGCCGGCAGCCACAGAGGATTCGCTGACGATCTTGAAGCCGCCGATCTGGGCGGTGTTCTTGACGTGGGTGCCGCCGCAGAACTCGGTAGACCAGCCCTCGATATCCACCACGCGGACCACCTTGCCGTACTTTTCGCCAAACAGAGCCATTGCGCCCAGTTTCTTGGCTTCCTCCACCGGCATCTCCTGCACGGTGACGTTCATGGAGTCAAAGATCTTGTCGTTGACGATCTTCTGCACCCGTGCCAGCTCCTCGGGGGTCACGGCACTGAAGTGGGTGAAGTCGAAGTGGGTGATGGAGGCATCCTGATAGGAGCCTGCCTGATGGACATGGTCGCCCAGCACCTCACGCAGGGCAGCCTGCAGCAGGTGGGTCGCGGTGTGGTTGCGGCAGACGGACATCCGGTATTCCTTGTCCACCTGAGCGTTCAGGTGGTCACCCACCTTGACGATGCCGCTCTCCAGCACGCAGGTGTGGACGTAGTAGCCCTTGGGGGTCTTTTTCACGTCCAGCACACGCAGGCTGCACTCGGCACCGTTCAGCACGCCGTGGTCGGCAGCCTGACCGCCCATCTCTGCGTAGAAGGGGGTCTTATCCAGCACCACCAGCACGCCGTCCTTTGCCTCCTCGTCGGTAGCAATGGCATCAGTCAGGGTCTCTTCATCGCTCAGCGCCACAACAGTGCCCTTGTCGGTCAGGGTGTCGTAGCCGGTAAAGACGGTGGGCTCGGCCTCCAGTGCGCCGAACAGATCCTCGCTCCAGCCGGAGATGTTCTTCTTCAGGCGCTCGGCGCGGGCGCGCTCCTTCTGCTTCTTCATCTCTGCGTGGAAGCCGTCCTCGTCGATCTCCAGACCCTGCTCGGCGGCGATCTCCTTGGTCAGATCCAGCGGGAAGCCGAAGGTATCGTTCAGCTTGAAGGCGTCCATGCCGCTCAGCAGCTTCTGGTGTGCCTTTTCCAGGCCGTCGATCATGTTGTTCAGGATGTTCATACCGGCATCGATGGTGCGGGCAAAGTTTGCCTCCTCGGTGCCGATGACCTTCTTGATATAAGCATCGTGCTCGCGCAGCTCGGGGTATGCGCTCTCGCTGGACTGGATGACAGTCTCCACCAGCTCCACCAGGAACGGGCGGGTGATGCCCAGCATACGGCCATGGCGGGCAGCACGGCGCAGCAGGCGGCGCAGCACATAGCCGCGGCCCTCGTTGGAGGGCAGGATGCCGTCGGACACCATGAAGGTGCAGCTGCGGATGTGGTCGGTGATGACGCGAATGGAGATATCGGTCTTGGGATCCTGCTTGTAGGTCTTGCCCGCGATGTGCTCCACATGGTGCAGCACGCTCTGCACGGTATCCACCTCAAACAGGTTGCCCACGCCCTGCATCACGCAGGCCAGACGCTCCAGGCCCATGCCGGTATCAATGTTGGGGCGTGCCAGACGCTCGTAGTGGCCCTTGCCGTCGGCATCAAACTGGCTGAACACCAGGTTCCAGATCTCCATATAGCGGTCGCAGTCGCAGCCCACGCCGCAGGTCGGCTTGCCGCAGCCGTACTCGGGGCCGCGGTCAAAGTAGATCTCAGAGCAGGGGCCGCAGGGGCCGGAGCCGTGCTCCCAGAAGTTGTCCTCCTTGCCCAGACGCACCATGTGGTCCGGGGCAATGCCAACCTTCTTGGTCCAGATATCGTAGGCCTCGTCGTCCTCCTCGTACACAGAGATGTGCAGACGGTCCTTGGGGATAGCCATCCACTCGTCACTGGTCAGGAACTCCCAAGCCCAAGGAATGACCTCGTCCTTGAAGTAATCCTGGAAGGAGAAGTTGCCCAGCATCTCAAAGAAGGTGCCATGGCGGGCAGTGATGCCCACGCGCTCGATATCCGGGGTGCGGATGCACTTCTGGCAGGTAGTCACGCGGTGGCGGGGCGGCTCCTCCTGTGCCAGGAACCACTTCTTCATGGGGGCCATGCCGCTGTTGATCAGCAGCAGGCTGGGGTCGTTCTTGGGTACCAGGGGGAAGCTGTCCAGACGCAGATGGCCCTTGCTTTCAAAAAAGCTCAGGTACTTTTCGCGCAGTTCATTCAAACCGGTCCATTGCATAGATCTTTCTCTCCTCAATTGTCTTTGGCGCTCAGGCGCCGTTTTTATGCTGTTATGGCAGAGGGGCGGCACGGAGAAAAAACAAAAAACAGCCCTCATCCCAAAAGGGACGAAGGCTGCTTGTGCATCAAACTCCGTGGTACCACCCAAATTGCAAAGGATAACGTGTCCCCTGCCGCTTTCGGCGCGTTAACGCTGCGCAGCGTCCGGTTTACATTCGCCGGAAGCTCCGGGGTGGCGCGAAATGATCCCGACCGGAGCACCTTACAGCCGTGGGCGCTCTCTCTGGACGGTGGTGTGTGCATTTCTGACCCCATCATTGCCATCTGTCATAATTTTACATTCCGCAAGGCAGGCGAAGTGCCCCTTTGCGTACAGCTAAATTATAGCATACGCAAAACGTTTGTCAACGGTTTTGAGCAAAATTTACGGCACCCAGATGCGGTCTGCACGGGTTATCTCGCCGTTTTGGATGGTCACGGTCGTGTTTCCTGCATTCCACCCATAAGCATCTTCTTCATTGCTCATTGCATCACAAACCGTCCGATCTCCCTTTACGATCACTGGGTCGGCTTCAAAGTCTGCTGCACCGTCCGATAGTTCGATATCGTCTGCCATAACAAGTTGCTTAGCCACTCCAACTTCATAATAAGCGGGAAAATCATCCCATGTCAGAGTCCGGTAGTGGTCATCCTCTTTGCATAAGTCAATACCACCTTCTTCTATTCCACCGTTGATGGTCACATAGTTGTTTTCTCTCTCAACGCTTTCCACTGTTAGGGCTGTAATTTCTTCTGTCCCGTTTAGATGTGTTATAATGGTATCTCCTTCGCTCAATGCTTCAATATCTGCGGCTGTGTACCGGTCATAGTCGTATACAACAGCATTGTTGATGGTATTCTTGCGTTCACCGACCCATACTTTATCGCTTTCAAAGCTGATGTGATAAGTGCCATCCGAAAGTGGGTCACTCAGTAAAACACCTTGCATTGGGTGTACTTCCGTTTTTTGCGCCTCCGAAGATGTCGTGCTTGCCGTGGAAGCCGCTGTGCTTCCAGCCGTGGAACTGGACGCCCCACAGCCCACCATTGTTATTCCAATAGCCAAAAGCACAGTAAGTGTCACTATTTTATGGTTCCATCTCATACGAAAACCTTCTTTCTCTTGCTTGACGGAACGTTTCCGTTCCGCTACAATAAAAACGAATCAAGAACCCATTCTATTGCGACTGATTTTAAGATAGAGAGGAATTTCCCGTGAAAATTTTAAAAGTAAAGTGTCTTGCCCCCACCCGGCTGGACAACTATCTGACCCAGCAGTTCCCCGCCCTGACCCCGGGCCGCCTGAACAAGGCTCTGCGGGAGAACAAGATCAAGCTGAACGGCAAAAAGCAGCCGCTTTCCACCCGCGTGATGGCGGGCGACGAGATCAAGCTGTTCATCCTGGACGATGTGCTGGACGCCGACCGTCGGGTGGAAGGCCCCGCATGGAAGAACGCCCGCACCCCGGCGCAGGTGGTGTACGACTGCCCGCAGATCCTGATCGTGAACAAGCCCGCCGGCGTTGCCGTGGACGGCCCGGAGGACGATACTCTGCTGAACCGCGCGCTGCTGTACCTGAACAAGCAGGGCGAGTACAAGGAGAACGACCTGTACACCCCCGCCTTGTGCCACCGGCTGGACACCGGCACCAGCGGCCTTGTGATCATTGCCAAGACCCCGGAGGCCGAGGAGCTGTTCCTTTCTGCCATCAAGAACCGCGAGGTGCAAAAGACCTACCTCTGCGTCACCTTTGGCCGTCCCATGCCGCCGGACGCCACCTTGGGCGGCTATCTGCTCAAGGACGCCGACCGCGGCATCGTGAAGATCGTGGAGGACAAGCAGCCCGGTGCCAAGGAGGTGGAGACCCGGTACGAGACCATCGCCGTCTCCGGCCGTCTGGCCCTGCTGAAGGTGCAGCTGATCACCGGCCGCACCCACCAGATCCGCGCCCACATGGCAAGCATCGGCTGCCCCATCCTCGGCGACAGCAAGTACGGCAACAACACCGCCAACCGCGAACTGAAGCTCAAATATCAGGCCCTCTGTGCGTGGGAGCTGACCATGCCCCACTTCAACCAGCCCGATTTCGAGTTCCTCAGCGGCAAGACCTTCCACGCCCCGAAACCGTGGTACTATCAGCAGGTCCTGGATGGAACGCTGAAATAATAATGTAAAGCCATTTGGCAGGGAGTGATCGTTTCATGGCGATTCCAAAATACAATGAGCTTTATCGCCCTCTCTTAACCGTCCTTCAAGATGGAGCGCCGCACTCTATGAAAGATGTGCGGAGTTCTATTGCGCAGATGCTCCATCTGACAGAGCAGGACCTCGGTGAAACGCTTTCCAATGGTTCATCTGTTTATACCGGGCGTGTGGGCTGGGCGAAGACCTATCTCAAAAAAGCAGAATTGATAGACTCTCCCCAACGTGGTTATATCAATATCACGCCTTCCGGGCGAAAAGTTCTGGCCAGCAAGGAGCCTATCACAAACCTCATTCTCGCTCAGCAATGCCCTACATTTGTTGAATTCTATCAGCGCAAAAATATTGATGGCGTTTCAGTCGTTCCTGCTCCGACAGTGGTTCATGATGATACGCCCGAAACGCCGCAGGAAACTTTTGACCGCGTTTACTCGCTCATCAATGACCAGCTGGCAGATGACCTGCTGACAGCTGTTTTAGAGCAAAGCCCGGCTTTCTTTGAACAGCTCGTGGTCGATTTGATGAAGGCAATGGATTATGGTGACGGCTTCGTCACCAAATACAGCGGCGATGACGGCATCGACGGTATCATCCACGAAGACAAGCTTGGCTTCAACCTTATCTACATACAGGCCAAGCGCTGGAAGACGGACATTACCATCGGAAAGCCGGAGCTCCAGAAATTTGCCGGTGCCATGATGGGGCCGCCTAAAGTGGAAAAGGGGCTCTTTATCACCACCGCCAAATTCTCACCGAAAGCCAAAGAGTATGCGACCGCACAGCATATCATTCTGGTGGATGGCAAAAAGCTCACTGAGCTGATGATAGAATACGGTGTGGGCGTCTCGACCCAGAAAGCCTATCTCATCAAGCGCATCGACAGCGATTATTTCTCCGATAACGACTGATACACAAAAAGGGGCTGTTGCAAAATAGCTCTCTGAAAAAAATGCATTGATTACTCCCTCATGCTTATCTAACAAGGCTTTCTGCACAGGAAGAAGCTTTTCATGCTCTCCTACAACCAGAAATTTCTCTACAGGATAATCCACAAATTTGCGCAAATCATCTTCTTTCTTGATTGTAGTACTGTTGCATATTGCTTCTTTCTTTACATATTCATCAGAATCACTCTCAGCAGCTATCTGCGTATCAGCATATGTCAGAGCATACACACCGTTGGCTCTTGCAAGACTGCATATATCTGCTATACAATCCTGTGGCATTATTGTCGCAGACATCTGCTTCCCTGTCTTGCAGTCAACTATACAGCCGCCATTATATGCCAGTATATAACCACCTTTTTTGTCAAGCTCAAGCTCTCTGGCTATTGGTGTTATTCCAAAAAGCGGTCTTCCTGATGCAAGAATAACCTTAACACCTGCATCTATCGCTTTCTCAATCGCTTCTTTATTACCTACTGGCACTTTCTTCTCTCTATTAGTTAATGTTCCGTCCAAATCCAGTGCCAATGCCTTATATTTCATACTTCTCTATCTCCTCTTTTCGTCATGTATGAACAATTTAGCATATAACACCAGTGATTTCAACCTAAGATATTCTCATCATGTTAAATGTTGTATATATATTCAGTTTTCCATAACCAGCTACAGGGTTAGGATATACCATATATTCTGAGCGTACTGCACCTCTTATAAGCTGTGCTTTAATATCGTTATGATTAATCATCTGACTATTCTTTACATTTATCTGATATGAATATAAAAGTGCAACACAGCCCCCGGCATAAGCCGCTGCATAGCTTGTTCCAGTAACCTTAACGCCTCCAGATGGAGCAATTCCATATACCCCCGCACCCGGTGCAACAAAATCAGGTTTAATCCTTCCGTCAGCGCTATATCCACGCCCACTTTCATAATAAGCAGCCCCTGTATAATGATTATATGCTCCTACACCTGTCTCTTATACACATCTCCGAGC
>ENA-OZEB01000679-OZEB01000679.1-human-gut-metagenome-genome-assembly--contig:-NODE-679-length-10138-cov-7.893286_pt1 | contig 10138 bp, 8 predicted proteins | sample MGYA00245060_ERZ653593 | MGnify/ENA primary metagenome ERZ653593 (study PRJEB26926, sample SAMN06164989) | human gut metagenome | biome: ENVO:00009003; feature: ENVO:2100002; material: ENVO:00002003... | reverse complement strand
GATCGGAAAGAGAGAGCGGCAGCGTCTTAAAACCGCGCAGATAGAAGACAACGAGCGCGAACGATAAAATCTGTCCGGTGATCGTGGCGAGCGCTGCACCTGCCATGCCCATGTGGAAAACGAAGATGAACAGCGGGTCGAGAATCGTGTTGACGATCGCGCCGACCAGGTTACACAGCATGGAAAATTTCGGGCTGCCATCCGCGCGGATCAGGTTGGAGCCGCCGATCGTGACAATCAGAAACGGGAAGCCGATGGAGGTGATTCTGGTGTAAGTACAGGCGTAATCAATGACGTCCGGTGTTGCACCAAAGAGAAGCATCATCGGGCGCAGAAAAAGCTGAACGGCAACGCAGAGGATCACACCGAGGATTGCCAGCATGGAGATGGCGTTTCCAACATAAGATTTTGCGTGCTCCGGCTCTCGTCTGCCCATGCAGAGATTGAAGTTTGCAGCACCGCCGATGCCGCAGAGCAGACCGATGGATGTGCAGACCATACTGAGCGGAAACGCTACGTTGGTCGCTGCGTTTCCGAGCACGCCGATGCTGTGGCCGATAAAGAGCTGGTCTACCATGTTATAGAGGGCGCTGACGAGCATCGCGATGACGCTCGGAACCGCAAAACGCCGCAAAAGAGTGCTGACCGGTTCCGAGCCGAGAGGATTTTCGGAAGGTTTCATAGAGGGTATCTCCTTTCAAATGAGGTAAAAGTTCATCGTTTGTATCGGGTGAAGATTCCCGGAAAAACTCCGAGACCATATAGTATACCATAGAAAGAAAACAGAAAACAAGAGGGTGACCGTTATTTTCAGGAACACTCTGTGTTTTTAAAAAAGGGATTGACAAAAATGAAATATTAACCTATATTGTAACAAGGTTAACAATTCAAAGACAGAAAGAATTGCATACAAGAACCTGCGAGGAGGACTTACATTCATGAAAAAATCAAAACTTACAACAAAACAGATTGTACTGACCGGCATGATGACGGCAGTGCTTGCGGTACTGTCCATTGTGACGATTCCGCTTCCGACCGGCGTTCCGGTGACGCTGCAGACCTTTGCAATGGCATTTTGCGGCTACGTGCTTGGCTGGAAATTGGGAGGTGCATCGTCCGCTCTTTATCTGATCCTCGGCGCGATCGGCGTTCCGGTTTATGCCGGCATGAGCGGTGGATTTGGCGCTCTTATCGGACCGGCCGGCGGCTTTATTTTCGGATTTATTCCGATGGCAATGCTCTGCGGTGCCGGAATTAAAAAAGGCTTCCCGGGCAAACCATTCGTTCTTGGAATCGCAGGTCTTGCGGTATGTCACGCATTCGGTGTGGTACAGTTTTCTATTGTAACAGGAAACACGATCCCGGCTTCCTTCCTGGCAGTTTCCGTTCCGTACATCGTAAAAGATGTGATTTCCGTTGTAGTAGCTGAAATTCTCGGTGTAGCCGTTCGAAAAGCACTGTCAGCAGCTCATGTAATGAACTACGGAACCGCAGCATAATCACAGAGCGTTTCTGAAAAACCAAAAGATAAAAACAAGAGACAGGCATCCTGACAATCTGCCAGGTGTCTGTCTTTTTCTGTTTTGTCAACGCGGATATTCGCAATCCGCTTCGCTACTTGCCTGATTCGGTTAAAGTATTCCGCAGCAGCAGCGGTTATTTGAAAACGTGCAAAATGCATTTCATACAGTTTCAAAATTTTAATGAATTCCTAAGAAAGAGGCAAGAAGGCGTTAAGGGAGATATGGTAGGATAGAAAGCAGGAAAGAACAACAAAGGGGTTTGAAACCATGAGAAAAAGAACACGAAAACACCGGGGAACAGCGGGAAAAATGGTTGGAGGTTTTCTGGCATTTTTCTGCCTGATCCTGCTGACGGCCGGAATGTTCTGGGCAATCCAGGGATATGTTTCCTATCAGAAGGCAGTGAAGGAAAAGCCGCTCGCGCAGGCGGTAGAGGAAATCAGAAGCGAAGCACAGTGGGTTCCCCTGAAACAGGTGCCGGAGCTGTACAAAAAAGCGGTGCTTGCTGTTGAGGATCACCGGTATTACACACATCACGGGATAGACTGGATCAGCATGACGCGGGCCGTTGTACATGATATCCGCGTGATGAAACTGGAGCAGGGAGGCAGTACCATCACACAGCAGCTGGTAAAAAACATGTATTACGATCAGAATAAGACACTTGCCAGGAAAGCGGCAGAGGCGTGGACGGCACTCTATGTGGAACGGCAGCTCTCGAAAGAAGAAATTCTGGAATTGTACATCAATACCATCTATTTCGGGGATGGCTACTATGGACTGAAAGAAGCGTCGCTTGGCTACTTCGGGAAAGAACCGCAGGAGCTGACCGACAGCGAAGCCGTTCTCCTCGCCGGAATCCCGAATGCACCGTCCGCCTACGCACCGTCGCGCCACGCAGACCTGGCACTGCAGCGGGAAAAGCAGGTGCTGGCGGCAATGGTAAAATATGGATACCTGGAACAAAGTGAGACGGACAGCCTGCTGTGGGATGCGGCAGCCGATCCGGTTCTGGCACGATAGAAAGAAAAGTGAGGAAAAAAGAATGGGAAAACTGATCAGACTGGGGGCAACAGCGCTGTCCATGATTGGAATTTTGGTGATGATTCTCTGTGTGCAGGCGGCGATTTTATTTGTGAGGCTGTGCATCCGAAGAAAGCAGAAAAAAATTGAGCTGAAATAAGAGAAAGAAAAATGTGAGCAGAATTGCCGGAAGAAAAACGGTGATTCTGCTCGCGTTTTTTCTGTGAGCAATCCGATTGCGTTTCTGCCGGGAAAAAGGTATAATGAAAAACAGGCAAAAAAATGGTAAAACAGACAGCTTTTGAGGAAAAATAAATGGAACAGAAAGACAGCGCAGAGCGGATTTTAAAACAGATTCCCTATGAGATCGTGTATTCCGCCCGTAAAACGCTCGCCGTCCAGGTCAAAGCGGATGGAAGCGTGGTGGTGCGCGCACCGAAACGGATGGCAAAATACAAAATCGAAGCATTCTTAAAAGAAAAAGAAGAATTAAAAGTATTGAAAAACGAAAAATCAGTAACTAAAGACGGACACGAAGTTGAACTTGCTGGTAACATCGGTGGATTCAAAGATGTTGAAGGTGTATTGACTAATGGTGGTGAAGGTGTCGGATTGTTCCGTACAGAATTCTTATATATGGATTCAGATCACTTCCCAACAGAAGACGAACAATTTGAAGCATACAAACAAGTATTAGAAGGTATGCAAGGTAAAAAAGTTGTTGTACGTACATTAGACATTGGTGGAGATAAACACTTATCTTACTATGAGTTCCCACAAGAAATGAACCCATTCTTAGGATACCGTGCAATCCGTCTTTGCTTAAAAGAAACAGATATCTTCAAAACTCAATTACGTGCTTTATGCCGTGCATCCGTATATGGAAGACTTTGCATCATGTTCCCAATGATTGCTACAGTTAAAGAATTCTGTGATGCGAAGGCAATCTTTGAAGAAGTTAAGGCTGAATTAGTTGCTGAAGGTGTTGCAGTTAGTGACAGCATTGAAGTAGGTATGATGGTTGAAATTCCTGCTGCTGCAGTTCTTGCTGATCAATTTGCTAAATATGCAGACTTCTTCTCAATTGGTACAAATGACTTGATCCAATACTCTATGGCTGCTGACCGTATGTCTGAACACGTTTCATACTTGTATCAACCATACAACCCAAGTGTATTACGTTTAGTTGCTAACACAATCAAAGGTGCTCACGAACATGGTAAATGGGTTGGAATGTGTGGAGCTATGGCTGGTGAACCACATGCAGTTCCTATTCTTTTAGGTTTAGGTCTTGATGAATTCTCAATGAGTGCTACTCAAATCTTAAAGGCTCGTAAGGTTGTTAAATCTTTAAGCTATGAAGAAATGCAAGGATTAGCTCAAGAATGCTTAAATAAAGACACTGCTGATGAAGTTTTAGAAACAGTTAAAACTAAATTAGGTGAATAATTAGATTCGGGGTTCTATTGAACCCCTTTTATTTTGTAGGGGGAATTTATGAAGCTTATATGGAAATATTTAATGAAATATAAAAAATGGTTCTTGTTGGATTTTATAAGCGTATTTGGTTTTGCCCTTGTTGAACTTGGAATTCCAACTATCATTTCAGATATGATTGATCATGGTATTGAAACACAAGACACAACTTATTTATATAGTCGTTTTGGAATTATGGCATTGATTAGTGTGATTGGTGTAAGTGGGGTTGTGCTACTTGGCTATTGCTGCTCCAAAATATCCACAAATATTACGCGTGATATTCGTAATGATGTTTTTGAACATGCACAAGCATTCTCGGCTGCTGAAATGGAAAAGTTTGGTGTATCCAGTATGATTACACGTACAAATAATGATGCCTATCAAATTATGTTATTTTTAAATGTGATTTTAAAATCTGCATTATTAACACCGGTTATGATGTGTGTTTCGGTTATGTTAATTTTAAAAATCTCTTTAGAACTATCTTACGTAGTCTTAGCTACGATTCCTGTTGTTATTTTGGGCGTGATCATTGTTGCCAAAGTAAGTGAACCATTGAGTGAGAATCAACAAAAGTCGATTGACCACATTAATCAAATTTTGCGTGAAAATATTACGGGAATTCGTGTTATTCGTTCTTTTAATAAACAAGAGTATGAAAAGAAACGTTTCTCTAATGAAAATAATTTCTATCGAGATCAAAGCGCAAAACTATTTAAATTGATGTCTTGTACGGAACCATCTTTTTTCTTTTTGATGAATATCGCAACGGTGATTGTATATTATTTAAGTTGTACTTTACTAAATTCGAATGCGGTTACCTTAGGAAATGTAGTGGCCTTTGTAGAATACTTATTCCACGTTATGATGTCTGTTTTGATTTTCTGTATGGTGTTTATGATGTATCCTAGAGCGAATGTATCGGCTAAGCGTATTATGGAGGTTTTAGATACAAAACCAAGTATTGTCAATGATGAAAATTCTATTCAATTGGATTCAATTCAAACATTGAGTTTTAAAGATGTTACGTTTTCGTATCCAAATGGAGAAGAAGCCGTTTTAAAGAACATTGATTTTTCATGTCATAAAGGGCAAAAGATTGCCGTGATTGGAAGTACAGGATCTGGTAAGAGTACATTAGTAAAATTAATGAATCGATTTTATGATGTAAGTCGTGGATCGATTGAAATCAATGGTGTTGATATTCGTAAATATAATTTAGAGAGTTTACGTACCCAAATTGGATATGTTGCACAAAAGGCACATATGTTTAAGGGAAGTATTCAATCGAATATTTGTTTTGGTAAGCCTGAGGCTAGTGTTGAAGAGATGGTTCATGCAGCAACGGTTGCGCAAGCCAGCGATTTTATTTCGACAAGAGAGCATGGGTATGAAGATGAAATTGCAGAGGATGGAACGAATATTTCGGGTGGTCAGAAACAAAGGCTATCGATTGCTCGTGTCATCTTAAAAAAGCCATCCCTTTATATTTATGATGATAGTTTTAGTGCTTTAGATTTTAAAACGGATGCGACATTAAGAAAGGCATTGAAACCAGAAGTAAAGAATGCGATTTTCTTTGTGGTTGCCCAAAGAATTTCTACCATCATGGATTCGGATATGATCATTGTTTTGGATGAAGGTCAGATTATTGGAATGGGAACACATGCACAATTGTTAAAGGATTGTAGTGTTTATCAAGAGATTGCTCATTCACAATTAACACAAAAGGAGTTGGATGATTATGAAAGAAACTAAGAAAATGAAGTTTACTGAATGTCTATCTCATCTGTTTGTGTTTATAAAGCCATATCGCTTTAAATTGTTATTTGGAATTTTAATGGTTATTACAGCCCAAGTGACTTTTGCCTTAAATCCGACTGTAGAAGGTATGATCACTACGCAATTAGCTAAAGATATTTCAGCGCATCAACCAATTCAGGTAGATAAAGTTGTACATATCTTATGTATCTTATTTTCCATCTATATTGTGAAGACAATATCTCAATTTTTAATGGCTGTTTTTATGACGGATGCGATTCAGAAGACGATGTTTGATGTGCGCAATGCGATTGAGAATAAAATTCATCATTTACCTGTTTCTTATTTTGATCAAGAAAAAACGGGAGAGTTATTATCACGTATCACAAATGATGTGGATACATTATCGAATGCGTTGCAACAAACTTTATCACGAGTGATTTCGGCTATATGTACATTTACTTTTGTGCTATTCATGATGCTAAGAATCAATGTACTAATGACGTGTATTATTCTAGTGGCATTACCTGTTATTGCGCTTTTATCAAAATTTGTCGTTAAGAAATCACAGCCTTTATTTGATGATCAACAAAATACATTAGCCGATTTGAATGGTACCATCAATGAATTGTATGATGGATATAGTGAGATTCTTTCTTATAATCAACAAGAACATGCTTTAGAAAGATTTCAAAAAGATAATGAAAGAATGCGTGTATCAAGTTTTAAGGCACAGTTTGTATCGAGCTTGATCAATCCATTATGTTCTTTGATTACCTATTTAAGTATAGGTTGTGCAAGCCTTGTTGGATGTCTTCAAGTATTAAATGGAACTATCGCATTAGGGCAACTACAAGCATTTATTCGTTATATTTGGCAAATCAACGATCCGATTTCTCAAATATCTCAATTATCAAGTGCTGTACAATCTGCCTTTAGTGCCATGTCACGTTTATTCACTTTCTTAAATCAACCAATTGAAGAGGATGTTATATCCAAATGTCAAATTGATGAAGTACGTACTATTGAATTTGATCATGTACAATTTGGATATGATGATAATCTATTAATGAAGGATGTTAATATTGATGTACATCAAGGTCAAACCATCGCTATTGTAGGTCCTACAGGAGCAGGTAAGACAACATTGACAAACTTATTACTACGGTTCTATGACGTAAAGGGTGGAAGTATTAAAATTAATGGTATTGATATTCGAGAATTGTCATATCATGATTTAAGAAAACTTTTTGCGTTGGTTCTACAAGATACGTGGTTGTTTGAGGGAAGTATTGAACAAAATATTGCGTATGGAAATGAAAAAGCATTAAAAAATGAAATTGTCCAAGCCGCAAAACAAGCTAATGTTCATCACTTTATACGTACTTTAACCGATGGCTATGATACTTTGATCAATGAAGAAGGTAGCAATGTTTCTCAGGGTGAAAAACAATTATTAACGATTGCACGTGCTCTTATAAAGAATCCAGAAGTCTTGATTCTAGATGAAGCTACGAGTAGTGTAGATACAAGACTTGAAAGACGTCTTCAAGGTGCAATGGATCGTGTCATGGAAAATCGTACATGTTTTGTGATTGCACACCGTTTATCTACAATCATTAATGCAGATAAAATTTTAGTGCTTGAACATGGGGATATTGTTGAGCAAGGTACGCATGAAGAATTATTGAATAGGAATGGAGTTTATGCAAGATTGTATAATGCTCAATTCGCAAAATAAAGAGTCTGATTATTCATTCAGACTTTTTTTGATGCCTTTGGCGATAGCCGTGGCAACGTTGTTTGTATAATTTTTAAGATAATATAAATCCGAATCATCTGATATAAAGCCAGCTTCAATTAATATCGCATCCACTTCATTGTTGGCAACCACATATAATGGTGTTTCATTGGTGTCTAACAAGCCTCTGTTGGTTGAATAATATAATTGATCAAGTTGCTTAAGAATGGAGTTGGACAATTTCACCGTATTCTTGTTGTTGAAATCACAATAGATTTCATATCCACTCGCATCATATTCACTTGAATTTAAATGTATCGATACAAATAAATCGGCATTCTTTTTCTTAGCTAAATCACAACGGGTTTGTAAATCCTCTACATTATCATTTGACCATGAAACAGAGTCGCTTGTACGCGTGTATACAACTTTATAGCCATAGGATTTGAGTTGTTTTCCAACAAGTAGTGCGATATCTAAATTGATATCTTTTTCATAATCGCCATAGTTGCTTTCAGCCCCTACATCATATCCTCCATGTGCTGATTGTAGTTTACGCAAATTTTGATATGTATTCCCCAGTATATATGGGGAGTTAGAAATGTATTGAGATTAGATAGCCTTTTTCTCCAAGTCCTCACAGTAAACGCTTGAAAATAAATGTTCCAGCTCATTTCCGAAGTTGTATGAGATTTTAAGTTTGCGGTTTTCATAAACTGTTATCTGGTCTATCATTTCCACAATAATATCTCTGTCTAATTCTTCAATGTCTTTCAGTTCCAACAACCGCCTTAACCACGGTGTTTCAAAAACATCTTCTGTTACACTTTCCTTTTTCTTTTCTTCCAGCGTTTCAATCTGTTTGGAGTAAAGCGTTTCTTTTTGTTGATAGTCCTCTCGATAAGAAAGAAATTCTTCTTTAGAAATCAGTTCGTCTTTATAATCTTCATAAATTGACTTTTTCAACTTCTTCACTCTTTCAAGCTCTGCTTTTAACTTTGTCAGTTCTATGTCTGTTGATTTTCTGATTTTTGTTGCTGTGAAAGATTGTGATTTTACAAGTTCCTGCAAGTTCTCTACATTGCGGATAATCTGCTTTAAATCTCCCAGCACAATATCATTCAATACTTGAAACGGGAGCGTGTGCGGAGTGCAATAATCTTTTCCACTTCTTTTGTAAGTTCCACAATAGAATGAATAGGACTTACTTCCGTCGGCACGTCGCCAGAAATTTTTCATCATTGCCCGACCACAATCGCCACACTTGATAAAACCTGCAAAGATATTTTTATTTGTTTCTAAATCAATATCCCTATGCTTTTTCGTCAGCAGTTTTTGTACCTTATCCCACAGTTGACGGTCTATAATCGGTTCATGTGTATTTTCAACCCTTATCCAGTTTTCTTTCTCAACTGGACGCTGTTTGCTTCTCATACGTTGATGTTTCTTTCCTTGTACCATATTTCCAATATAAAGCTCATTTTGTAACATCACTTTAATCGTGGAATACGTCCAGTAAGAAGTTTTCTCTAAACGGTTGCAATTTTTGTAATTTTCGCCGTTGAGCTTTTTATATTCTGACGGACAAAGGATACCCTCTGCATTTAGTATTTTGGCAATGCTTTGTTTTCCTATTCCTTGTGCATACATAGTAAATACTCTTTTTACAACTTCGGACGCATATTCATCAATCACAAGTTTATTTTTATTTGCAGGAGATTTCTTATAACCATAACTTGTAAAAGCTCCGATAAATTCTCCTGCTTTCTGCTTTGATTTTACAGTCGCTTGAATTTTATTAGAAATATCTCTGGCATACTGTTCGTTGAATATATTTTTAATAGGAAGTAACATATCGTATGCCTGCTTCATACTATCAATATTATCTGTTACAGAAATAAAACGAACATTAAGCTCTGGAAATATTCTTTCCAAATATCGCCCCGTATCAATGTAATCTCGTCCGAAACGGGAAAGGTCTTTTACAACAACACAATTTACCTTGTTATCTTCAATGTCAGCAATCATTCTATGAAAGTCTGGTCTATTGAAATTCGTTCCCGTAAAACCGTCATCAATATAAACATCATATAAGATAAAGTCATCATGCTTGTTCACATATTCTGTTAAAAGTTTTCTCTGATTTCCTACACTATCGCTTTCTTCCTTATCTCCGTCCTCTCGTGATAATCTGATATAAATAGCCACGTTAAATAAGTTTGAACCTTTTTGATAAATCATTTTTCCACCTATTCAACTGCCGTACCTATGATAATATTATACCATAAAGTACGGCTTCTTTCCATTGTTTTCAAGGGTTTTACCCTCTTGATAGTCCTTTTTTTACATGAGATTTCACGATACGGACAAGCAATTCCTCTACGGAAAATTTACCTAAAAATTCCCGTTCTACGATATATTGTGCAGGTTCTTTTTTAGCCAAGTTATCAGCCCCCTTAGTCAGCTATCTATTCTCAACATACGCACATAGGCTTATCCAATATGCGTATTTTTCACAATGTTACAGAAGCAGACAGACGGCTTTGGAAAGCTCCGTTAGTATCTCAACTATTCCCATTCTTGTGGGCAGAACCGCACCATGCGGACGTAT
>ENA-OZEB01000666-OZEB01000666.1-human-gut-metagenome-genome-assembly--contig:-NODE-666-length-10261-cov-5.729767_pt1 | contig 10261 bp, 6 predicted proteins | sample MGYA00245060_ERZ653593 | MGnify/ENA primary metagenome ERZ653593 (study PRJEB26926, sample SAMN06164989) | human gut metagenome | biome: ENVO:00009003; feature: ENVO:2100002; material: ENVO:00002003... | reverse complement strand
TTGCCCGGTGGTGTGAGAGGACGAAAGTTTTATTACTTTCTCCTACTCGATTTTTAGTTCCAAAAGTCAAATGGACTAGAGGAATCATCGTCTTCATTATTGTTGTACTGTGAATAATAAGAAGATTGAGTCGATGATTTACTTACATCTTTTCCTTCAAGCATAGTATTGATTGAATCTTTGACATCGCTGATCGCAATCGCATAGCCCATACCTTCTACATCCGTATCACTTAATTTGGCTGAGTTGATGCCAATCAATTCACCACTCATATTCAATAATGCTCCACCTGAGTTACCTGGGTTAATAGCTGCATCGGTTTGAATATACGATTGTGATTTGTCTGTATCTGAACTTGTTGAAACACTACGATTTGTAGCCGATACAATACCCGTTGTAACACTTTGACCATAACCTAACGCATTACCAATCGCTACAACTTGTTCTCCAACTTGAAGTTTGTCGCTGTCTCCAATTGTCGCAATCGCAATTTGCTTTAAAGTATCTTCACTTAAGTCTTTTGTTTTGATGGAAATCACAGCTAAGTCACGATCTTCATCTACACCTTTTACAGTGGCTTCTACATTTGTATTATCCGCTAATGTACAAGTCAAGGTCTTTGCATTTTCAATAACATGATAGTTTGTCAAAATATCGATTTCACCATTCTTTTTATTGATGATCACACCACTACCTACACTTGTACTTTCTTGTTGCGTAAACGGATTGCTTCTTGAGTTATTTCCATACATACTGAAATAATTTTGTACATCCGATACCGAAACGTTGGTAATCGATACAATACTTGGCATACAATTTTGAGCGACTGCACTCACATTTGAAGTGGTTGAACTTGAAGTTTTCACAACATTTGTACTTTGAACTGTTGTATTTTGTTTATTATAGTTATCAACCACATAGTTGACACCTTGAAAACTTCCAGCCGCAACTACACCAAATGTGGCCGCACTCAATACAAGCTTTGTACCTTTCTTTAATAATTTATGATTTGAATTTGGAATTTTTGGCATTTCATTTTTCATGTCCTTGTACCTCCTTATTTACAATACAAGGATATCGCAATAAGCTTAAATGAACTTTAAATTATTCCATATTTGTGTAACCCATTAAATACGTATCCACTTCTTTAGCACACTCTTTACCTTCATGAATAGCCCATACAACTAAGGATTGACCTCTATGACAATCTCCAGCTGTAAAGTATTTGTCTTTAACTTGATAAGAATTTGGTTGTGTCACAATCGTATTTCTTTGTGTTGTTTCCAATTTAAAACTCTTCTTTAAATCATCTTCAACACCAATAAAACCAGCCGCAATCAATAATAAATCACAGTCTAAAATTTGTTCGGAACCCTTTACTTCTTCAAGCTTACCATTGTTAAAGTGGACTTTTACTGTCTTGATCTGTTTTAGATTTTTCTTTTCATCTAAAATACATTCCTTAACTGTTGTTTCGTAAATGCGAGGATCCTTTTTAAAGACGGCAATCGCTTCTTCTTGACCATAATCTGTCTTACAGATCTTTGGCCATTCTGGCCAAGGATTACTTTGAAGTCTTTCATCCGGTGCTTTAGGCATCATTTCAATTTGAACAACACTTGCACAACCCTGACGAATGCTTGTACCAACACAATCATTTCCAGTATCTCCACTGCCAACAATCACAACATGTTTATATTTGGCAGAAATTTCTTCGGTGTTATCCAACAAATGTTTCGTGGCCTTTGTAAGGTAATCCACCGCAAAATAAATGCCTGTACAATCACGATTCTTTACATTTAGATCACGAGCCTTTTTAGATCCAGTCGCAAACACAATCGCATCATATTCTTTTTCCAATTCCTTTTTGGTGATGTCTTTACCTACATTCACATTGGTTTTAAAGATGATTCCTTCTTCCGTAAGTATTTCTAATCTTCTTTGAATGACTTTCTTTTCAAGCTTCATATTTGGGATGCCATACATCAATAAACCACCAATACGATCTTCTTTTTCAAAGACTGTCACAGAATGACCTCTTCGATTTAAATCATGCGCAAGCGCAAGTCCTGCAGGTCCTGAACCAATGATGGCGACCTTTTTATCGGAGCGCACACTAGGAACATAAGGTGTCATCCAATTGTTCGTATAGGCTGTTTCAATCGTATACAATTCATTTTCTTTGATTGTGACTGGTTCTTGGTCTAAACCATTCAAACAAGCCTTTTCACAAAGAGCAGGGCATACACGACCAGTAAATTCAGGAAATGGATTGGTTTTTAATAATCTAGATAATGCACGTTTATCGTTGCCATTATAGATTTCATCATTCCATTCCGGAATTAAGTTATGTAATGGGCAGCCTGTCACCATGTTTTTTAACTTAATAGCTGACTGACAAAAGGGAACGCCACAATTCATGCAGCGCGCACCTTGTTTACGTCTTGTTTCTTCATCTAAAAAAGGATGAAATTCATTAAAGTTTGTGATACGAGAAAGAGGTTGGATGGCCTCGTTTTCTTGCCTTTCATATTCTAAAAATCCTGTTGGTTTTCCCATAATCTTTCATCCTTTCTAAGCATGTACTTGTTCAAAAGCCATTAGACTGGCTTCATCATCATGATAGCCTTTGGCCTTTAATTCTTGAATCAATGTTGTGATCTTTTCATAATCTTTAGGTACGATCTTTTTAAAGTTGGATAATTCCTGATCAAGATTTGATAAAATCTTTTGGGCAACATCTGAATTTGTATATTTGTAGTGATTCTTTAATAATTGCGTTAATGTTTCAATATCCGCTTTACCACTCACTTCATACGTATTGACTAATTGTTTATTTAAACGCGTATATAAATCATGGTTAGGATCATAAATATACGCAATACCACCAGACATGCCGGCAGCTAAGTTTTTACCAGTTTGACCTAAAATCACAACGGTACCACCTGTCATATATTCAAGTCTATGATCACCAACACCTTCGACTACAGCACTTGCTCCTGAGTTACGTACCGCAAAACGCTCGCCGGCCATACCGCGAATATAGGCTTCACCACTAGTAGCACCATATAAGGCCACATTACCAATAATGACGTTTTCATTTGGCTTAAATTTTGCTTCATTTTTTGGCTGAATAATCAATTTACCACCAGATAATCCCTTGCCAAAATAGTCATTGGCATCACCATGCACATCTAATGTGATTCCTTTTTGTACAAAGGCACCAAAAGATTGTCCAGCCCCACCGTTACAATGAACAGTATATGTATCGTCTTGTAGTGTGTTATTAAATTGTTTTGTGACTACACTGGATAAAATAGTTCCGACTGTACGGTCTGTACTTGAAATTGAGATTGTTTCAGCATGAGACTTTTTCTCGTTGAAATAAGGCTCAAACTTAGGAAGCAATGTCTTCATATCTACCGTTTTTTCAAGTTCAAAATCGTATGTATCTTTTGGCTCATAATGAATATTGTAAGGTGTCATTAAAATGTTAGAGTAATCCATATTCGCATCTTCATCCACTTCTAGATTGTCCGTATGCCCCACCATTTCATTGATTGTGTGATAGCCAAGCTCAGCCATAATTTCTCTTAATTCACGCGCAATAAACAACATGAAATTCATGACATATTCTGGTTTTCCTTTGAAACGCTTTCTCAATTTTTGGTTTTGTGTAGCCACACCAAAAGGACAAGTATCTAGATTACATACACGCATCATCATACATCCCATAGTAACAAGTGGTGCAGTCGCAAAGCCAAATTCTTCCGCTCCAAGTAAGCATGCGATCGCAACATCTTTTCCTGTCATTAACTTACCGTCGGTTTCAATTAAAACACGACTTCTTAAACCGTTCTCGACTAAGTTTTGATGAGCTTGAGCCAAACCTAATTCCCATGGAAGACCCGCATGGTGAATACTGCTTTGGGAAGCAGCACCTGTACCCCCATCATAACCAGAAATTAAGACGACAGTAGCTCCGGCTTTGGCAACTCCAGATGCAATCGTACCTACACCCGCTTCACTAACAAGCTTAATACTGATTCGAGCTTTTGGGTTGGCATTCTTTAAGTCGTAGATCAATTGGGCTAAGTCTTCAATGGAGTAGATGTCGTGGTGAGGAGGAGGGGAAATTAAAGATACGCCTGGCGTTGAATAACGAGTTTTCGCAATCCATGGATAGACTTTCTTGCCTGGCAAGTGTCCACCTTCACCTGGCTTTGCGCCTTGTGCCATCTTGATTTGAATTTCTTTGGCACTGACTAAGTATTCTTCGGTTACGCCAAAACGACCACTCGCCACTTGTTTAATAGCCGAATTCTTTTCGGTACCTAAACGCTGGGGTTTTTCGCCACCTTCACCCGAATTGGATTTACCACCCAATCGATTCATGGCGATGGCCATACATGTATGGGCTTCTTCGGAAATAGAACCATAGCTCATGGCACCTGTCTTAAAGCGTTTTACGATTTCGTATTCACTTTCCACTTCGGATAATGAGATTGAATTTCTTGTCTTTTTAAAGTGCAATTGACTTCTTAAATGGTGTTTTTGATGGCTTGAATTCAATTCGTTCGAATATTCTTTAAATAAATCATAGTAATTGGTTTGTGTAGCTCTTTGAAGTTTCACAATGGTTTCAGGAGAATACAAGTGATCTTCTTTTCCATCACCTTTTCTAAGTTTATGGAATCCAATGGAATCTAGACTTGTATCGGTCGTAAGTCCTAATGGATCATAAGCACGATCATGATGATAGATCAAATCTTTTTCAATGTCTTCTAAAGTAATGCCTTCCACTTCACTAATGGTGTTTGTGAAGTAGGTATCGATAACCTCTTTAGAGATTCCAATCGCTTCAAAGATTTGGGCTCCTTGATACGATTGAAGAGTTGAAATACCCATTTTAGCGGCAATTTTAACGATGCCTTTTAAAATGGCTTCATTATAGTCATCAATCGCAATGTTGACTTCTTTATCTAACATATTTAATTGAATCATTTCTTCAATGCATTCATGCGCCAAATATGGATAGATGGCGGTTGCACCATAACCTAAAATCGTTGCGAATTGATGAACATCTCTAGGTTCACCACTTTCTAGAATGATGGATACATCGGTTTTCTTTTTCGTCTTAACTAAGTGTTGTTCTAAGGCAGATACAGCTAAAAGACTAGGAATGGCCATATGACCTTCATCGACACCTTTATCGGAAAGAATCAAAATGTTGGCCCCATTTCGATAGGCTTTATCACATTCAATAAATAAGTTATCTAATGCTTCCTTTAACGATGTGCCACGATAGAATAATAGAGAAATCGTTTCATTTTTAAATCCTGTCTGATTTAATTGACGAATCTTATCCATATCGCGTGATGTTAGAATGGGATTGTTGACCTCTAAGACGGTACAGTTGTCGGATTTATCCTGGAGTAGGTTTCCATCACTACCAATATAGATGGTTGTATCTGTGACAACTTCTTCACGTAAAGAATCAATGGGTGGGTTGGTTACTTGGGCGAAGAGTTGTTTAAAGTAATGGAATAAACTTAAATGATTTTGGGAATAAATTGCCAAAGGAATATCGGTACCCATCGCACTTGTTGGTTCAAGTTTTACGCGGGCCATTGGTAAAATAATATCTTTTACATCTTCATAGGTATAGCCGAAGACTTTATAAAGAATATCTCTTTCATGTTGCGAGTGGATGTGTGTTTTTTTATCAGGAGCTGGTAGATCTTTCAGGTATAATAAGTGGTTGTCTAACCATTCTCCATATGGATTTGAAGAGGCATATTCATTTTTAAGATCATAGTCTTCAATCAATTTCTTTTTCTTTGTATCTACAAGTAACATCTTACCGGGTTCAAGTCTTGATTTTTTTACGATTTTCTTTTCATCAATATCTAATACACCCACTTCACTTGATAAAATCAACATGTTGTCGCTTGTTAGGTAGTAACGACTTGGTCGAAGTCCATTACGATCAAGTACAGCTCCGACTTTTTGTCCATCACTAAATAAAATAGCGGCTGGACCATCCCATGGTTCCATCATTGTGGCATAGTAGTGGTAGAAATCTTTCTTCTTTTGATCCATGGTTTGGTGTTTCCATGGTTCTGGAATCAAAATCATAACGGCTTTTTCAAGTGGCATGCCATTCATGACTAAAAATTCTAGGGCGTTATCTAACATGGCAGAATCGGAACCCGAAGTATTGATGATGGGTAAGATCTTACTTGAATTTTCATCCAAGAATTTTGAATGCATACTTTCTTCACGTGCTAACATCTTATTGACGTTGGCACGGATGGTATTGATTTCACCATTGTGGGCAATATAACGGTTTGGATGCGCTCTTTGCCAAGATGGTGTTGTATTGGTAGAGAAACGTGAGTGTACGATCGCAATCGCAGACTTATAGTTTTCATCTTGTAAATCTAAATAGAATTTTCTTAATTGAGAAACGAGAAACATTCCTTTATAAACAATGGTACGACTGCTTAATGAGGCCACATAGGTTTCTTTACAACTCTTTTCAAATTCGCGTCGAATCACATATAACTTTTGTTCTAGATCTGTATCGCCTTGGACAAAAGCTTGGTAAATGCTAGGCATACAATCTTTGGCTTTTTGGCCTAGGATGGATTCGTCACATGGAACTTTTCGCCAAGTAATGAATGTGCATCCTTCTTGTTCGACAAGTTTTTCAAACATTTTTTTGTGTTGGTTTAAAAGCAGTTTATTTCTTGGCAAGAAAAACATACCGACACCATAGTGTTCGGGTAGTTTGATGTTGTCTTTCTTTAATGTTTTACGAAAAAAGTCATCACTGATTTGAAGGAGAATACCAACTCCATCACCCACTTTACCGCTGGCATCTTTACCTGCACGGTGTTCTAGTTTTTCTACAATGTGCAATGCTTTGTCTAAGACATCATAGCTTTGTTTACCATCGATTTGGACTACGGTACCAATACCGCAGGCATCGTGTTCGATTTCAAAATTCATAATTTACACAACCCTTCTATTTTCCGCTGTCTCCATAGTTTGATAAATAACGAGCACTCGGATCGTTGACGTTACATCCTTGCCAGTTTTTATTTGGCATCCAGAAATCTTTGATCATGCCTGCCTGTTCAGGGTAGTAAGATTCAAAAATTTCACGATATAATAGAGACTCTTTTGTGAATGGAGTACAGTATTTGTATTGTTTGATTTTTTCTTCAAATTCAGCATCTGTATATTGCTTTTCGGCATATTCTTTAATATCATCACTTAATGAGTGACCGACCGCATCAGAGAAGGCGGCTTTTTCTCGCATTAAGATATCGTAAGGAAGAATTTCGTCTTTTTCAAACGCATGACGAAGCAAATATTTTCCTTTATTGTACGTATTCATTTTCTTTTGTGGATCAATAGCCATAACGTATTTGACAAAATCTAAATCGCCAAAGGGAACACGGGCTTCAATGGAGTTTGTGGAAATGCAACGATCGGCTCTTAATACATCGTACATGTAAAGTTCATGTACACGTTTTACACTTTCTTTTTGGAATTCTTGGGCGCTTGGGGCAAAATCTGTATATTTGTAGCCAAACAATTCATCACTGATTTCTCCAGTTAGTAATACGTGAATGTTACTTTGTTCATGAATGGTTTTACAGATAAGATACATTCCAATGCTGGCGCGAATGGTTGTGATGTCAAAAGTAGCCAAAGTTTGAATGACGGGTTTGATCGCATTTAAGACATCTTCTTTATTGATAATGATTTCATGGTGGTTAGAGCCAATAAAGTCAGCGACTTCTTTGGCATATTTTAAATCGATCGCATCTTTTTCCATTCCAATCGCATAGGTTTCAATGGGTTTATTGAGTAATTTTTGACTGATGGCACATACTAGACTTGAATCTAATCCTCCACTCAATAAGAATCCTAGTGGGGCATCGGCATCTAGTCTTTTCTTAACGCCTTCAACGAGCTTGTCGTGGATATTTGTACAGATTGTATCTAGATCAGAGTCAATGACTTTATCTACTTTTGTGACATCTAAATAACAAGTGAATTTGCCATCGGCATAATAGTGTCCTGGAGGGAATGGAAAGATTTGTTCGACAATGGAAACTAGGTTTTTGGCTTCAGAGGCAAAGACAATATTATGATTTTGATCATAGCCATAAAATAATGGACGGATTCCGATTGGGTCTCTGGCGGCAATAAAATCGTTTTTCTTGGCATCATAAATAATGCAAGCATATTCAGCATCTAGCTTTTTAAACATGTCTAATCCGTATTTTTCATAGAGTGGTAGAAGAATTTCACAGTCGCTTTGCGAAATAAATGTATAGCCGGATTTTTCTAATTCGGACTTAATTTCTCGAAATCCATAGATTTCGCCGTTACATACCACATAATTGCCATCTCTAACAAAAGGCTGCATGCCAAGAGGACTTAGTCCCATGATGGATAGTCTTTGAAAACCTAGATAGCCGCATCCGACTTCTTGAATTCTTTCATCGTCTGGACCTCTTGTATATGTCGCAAGTAATGCTTGATGAATGGATTCTTTATTTACTTTTAATGATTTATATCCAATAATTGTACACATAAATTACATCTCCTTTATAGACGGAAAAACCGGGCGTATGCCGGTTTATTGAATTCCGAATAATAATTTTCCATATGTTGGAAATGGCCAATCACTATTAGAAGTAATGACTTCAAGTTCGTCGCATGGTTTTCGTAATGAGGCCATATCTTGGATAATGAAGTCTCTTACATAGAAGGCTGATTTTTCAAAATCATCAATTTCATGTAGTTTTTTAACATCGTTTTCAAGTGTCATCATAGCTTGGTAAGCTTCGGCTAAATATTCACTGACTTTTTTAGCCGTTTCAAGTTCATAGGTTAAGTCGATACCGATGGCCTTTTTATTTGCGATTGTATCTGTCAATTCTTTAGAGAACTTACTTGCGGCTGGTAAAATGTCTTTTTTCGCAATATCTAACATTGTCAATGCTTCAATGTTGATTTGTTTTTCGTATTCATCCATTAAAATTTCATATCTTGATTCCACTTCTTCTTTAGATAAAACTTTTTGTCTTTCAAATAGGGCAATGTTTTCATTGGTTTTGAAGTATGGTAAAGCATCTGGAGTTGTCTTTAAGTTTAATAAGCCTCTAGACTCTGCTTCTTTAACCCAAGAATCATCATATCCGTTGCCATTGAAAATAATGCGCTTGTGGTTTTTGATTGTATCTTTGATCAAGGCATGTAATGTAGTGTCAAAATCATCTGCAACTTCTAAGATATTCGCAAATTTTTCGATTTCATCCGCAATGACTGTATTTAACACAATATTGCATCCGGCAATACTTGAGTTAGATCCGGGCATTCTGAATTCAAATTTGTTTCCGGTAAAGGCGAATGGAGAAGTACGGTTACGGTCGGTTGAATCTTTAGGAAATTTAGGAAGAACGGTTGCTCCAATCTTCATCAATTCTTTTTCTTTTCCATCATAGACAACTTTGCCTGCATCTGCTAATTCTTTTTCGAGTTCTTTTATGTATGCAACTGCTTCATCTACGGTCTTATATGGATATTTACTGTCCTCTTTGGTTTTTGTCTCTTCTTCCTCTGTCTTTGGAAGGATCTTATTGACATACGGAACATCCTTTAAGATCGGCTGCATAACGGTTGAGCCAAATCCTCCGACATCAAAATGTATCAGAACTGCTAAAATAGCAATCCAGATGACAATAATCATCAGTGTAACAAAAACGACTGCCGCCTTGCCGCCACCGGATTCTTCTTCAAACTCATCTGTCGTACCGTTTTTCTTTGCTTCCTTTTTCGCAAGTTTTCGATTCCGTTTTTCTTCTTTTCTTCTGGCTTTCTCTGCCTTCTTTGCGGCTTTTTTATCCATGCCTGCCGCCGGGCCTAAATTCTCTTCTGCCATATTTCCACCTCATATCAGGATTCTTTGTGGTAATTATAGCTTACAAGCTCATCCACCATCCTGTTTTCCTCATAAGCCACTTCCTGCTTAAACTCCTCAAATGCCTTTTCTCTCAGCTTTTCATAAGTCTTTCTCTCGATCATTACCTGATTGAGCTTGCTTCTTGCAAGTTCCACATTCTTTTCCGCTACATGAACTTCTATCATCTGTGTACGGATCGCAGATTTCATTGCATCGATCGCATGCTTACAGGCTGTCTCTTATACACATCTCCGAGCCCACGAGACGCGTAGTAAT
>ENA-OZEB01000660-OZEB01000660.1-human-gut-metagenome-genome-assembly--contig:-NODE-660-length-10309-cov-3.839672_pt1 | contig 10309 bp, 11 predicted proteins | sample MGYA00245060_ERZ653593 | MGnify/ENA primary metagenome ERZ653593 (study PRJEB26926, sample SAMN06164989) | human gut metagenome | biome: ENVO:00009003; feature: ENVO:2100002; material: ENVO:00002003... | reverse complement strand
CATTAAGGACACACCGATTAAATATGAGGATAGGATGTGCAAATATTCCTTGAGGCAGTTTATTCGGCAGTTCCGCAATAAAGGGGTTACCCAAATTCACAGATAAGGAGATGTAAAAATGACAAAACAAAAGGAGAAGAAGAAAGCTTCAATTGTCAAGAAAATGATGATTGCCGTTGTCGCAGGTTTTGTAGTCGGCTTTATATGTCTGCTGATTAAAAGTGCGGTAATGGGAACAGACGGCGAAGGAGCCTGGAAAGTTGTTGAGGCAATTTTGTTCCAGGACATCACCGCAACAAAAGATATCGAAGGACTCGGCTTGTTCTACATCGTAGGTCAGCTGTTTATGAAGGGACTTCAGATGATGATTGTTCCTCTCGTCCTTTGTTCGCTGACACTTGCACTTTGCAGCCTTGCAAACCCGAAAAAGCTCGGTCGAATCGCAGGTAAAACATTTGTGTCCTACCTTTGCTTCTATATCGTAGCAGCAGCTCTTGCAGGCGCAGCAGCTTATCTTGCAAAGAGTCTTGGTTGGTTCACAGTCAATCTTCCGGCACAACAGGCTCAGGACATCGTTACAATGGAGGGTTACAACCCGCTCGTTACAATTGTAAACGCTGTTCCGAGCAATATGATTAACGCAATGTCATCTAACAACACAATTCTTTGTGTTGTTGTTATCGCAATTATCTTTGGCCTTTGTATGACAAAGATGGGCGAAAAAGCAGATCCGCTTAAGAAAGTTTTTGAAAACATCAACGATATCGTTCAGATGTTCCTCAACTTCCTTATCAACAAGATTGCTCCTATCGCAATTTTCTGTATGATCGTAAGAGCACTCGCCGTTTACGGAATTGAGTACATTTCACCGACAATGATGTGGATTGTTGTAACAATTGTTGTAAGCCTTCTTCTTGTTTGCACAATTTACCCAATCGGTATTTTCATTACAACAGGACTTAATCCGTTTATCTTCCTTAAAAAGGCGGCAAAAATCGGTATGTTTGCAGCAGCAACAAACTCGTCTGCCGCAACGCTTCCGCTTAATAAGGAAACCTGTATTAACGAACTCGGCTGTTCCGAAGAAATCAGCAGCTTTGTTCTTCCAACAGGTATGACAATCAATATGAACGGTACAACCGCAATGCATATGATTGCCATTACATTCATCGCCACAGCCGCAGGCGTCAACATTACTCCTGCAACCCTTTGCCTTACAGCATTCCTCTCAATCTGCACAGCAGTCGGTACTCCGGCAATCCCTGTTGCAGGTACAACAATGGTTTATGTTGTAATGATGGGACTTGGCTTGAACTCAGATCTTTGTATGATTGGCTACTCGCTTATTCTTGCTATGAACTACCTCCCGGGTATGGCTGTTATCACACTTAATGTTATCGGTGACGCCGCTACCAATGTTATAGTTTGTGCAAAAGAACATTGCCTCAACAAAGAAATCTATAACAGCAAAACCCCTAAAAACAACTGATTTCAGTAAGATAACTCCAGGAAACCCCTTGTAAAACCGAACCGCCCTCGACAGCGCATGCACTGCCGAGGGCGGCTTAGTTTTACTGTGAGCCACCGTTCTCAGTTCGTGAAGATAGTATGGTATAAAAAATGACATATTATGCCCGAGCCTAACATTGCAACCGTTCGCACAATTCCGTATGGGCGGATATCATCCGCCCGTAGGTAATTGCAGAAAATTTATGATGAAAATAAACTGTATAAATGGGATACATTTACCTAAATAATGTAGCAGTCAGTTACAATTAAACTTCATTATTTATCAGCCAAAAATTCCTTGCCGGCTTTATCGGTTGCAAGAATTGCATTGATGAATGCGTCCTCAGTCGGATTACCCGGGACATACTTCCACTCAACAACGCTTGCGGCTTTGTGAGCAATTGCAGGCACATCATCCGGAGTAAGTGCAATTTCGCCGAGAGTGCAAGGAAGTCCGATACTGTGGTTAAATTCAAAAATTCTGTTTCGCTCCTCAAATTGTCCGTCATATGTCAGCAGACACAGCACACCGAATGAAACAATTTCGCCGTGCAGATGTTGCCGTTCACATTGCGGAAAGAGTGACGCACCGTAATAAACACAATGTGCGAGCGATGAATTGTAGTAATAATCCTCCTCGGGATTCGGATTGTTTTCGTGTACGGTAAAATTTGAAACAAGTCCCGCCGTGATAATAATGTCAAGCGCAACCTGCTCAATCGCCTCTGTTGGCACATTGTTTTTGCAGTCCTCAAGAGCTTTTTTGCCAAAGCTTATGAGCGGTTCGGTACTTGCGGAGGCAATTGCCTTGCCAAGCAACGGTGTGTGAATCATATTCTTTTCACGACACGCAAAAATTACTTCATATTCCTTTGAAAGTGCGTCACCGATTCCTGCCCACATAAGCTTTTCGGGTGATTCGGCAATAATTTTTGTGTTGATGAATGTGTGAATTGCAGGGGCTTTGTGGTACGAATATTCCTTGAAAGTACCGTCGGGATTGTACATTACCGAAAGCGAGGTGCATGACGCACAGTTTGATGCAATTGTCGGGAATGTGAACAACGGTTTGTTATATAAAGCACAATAGGTTTTTGCCGTGTCAACAGCTCGTCCGCCTCCAATACCGAACACCATATCAGCCTTTTGCACAGACGGATTGTTCTTTATTTTTTCAACATTTTCATAGCTGGAGTCACCGCCGTACCATACAAAATCAATGATTTCAATGTCAGAGCCTTTGATGCCTTCAAGCAAAGCCTTTTTTGATTTTTCCATAGCTGTTTTACCGCCGACTGCAACCGCCTTTTTGCCGTACGGCTTTACAATTTCGGGAATCGCCTTGTAGCAATCAACTCCCACGCTGTAACTCGGTAAAAATTCGCTGTATGTGTGTGACATAATTTATCCCTCCGAAAACAATACTTATAAATAAATTATATCACCGCAGTTTGTGCATTTCAATACATTAGCACAATAAATTGTTAAAATTATTATTGCCTGACAGATGAAAATATGCACACATCTTATGCAATTTAGCAAAAAATTGCGAAGAATATTCGTGAAAAATACTTATGGAAATGGCTTTTGCAAAGTGCTATAATCTTGTAAATATATATAAGAAGGGCGGTGCTTTTATGCAGGAAATATACGGACAGAAAACAGACAGACAGCTTGCAGCAAAGCAGAGAATAATTGCGGTTGCGGCAGGCAGGGAAAAGGCAGACCTTGTTTTAAAAAACGCAAAGTATCTTAATGTGTTTTCAAATGAATTTTTGTGCGGTGACATAGCCGTTGCAAACGGACTGATTGCCGGCGTCGGAAAATATGACGGTAAAACAGAGATTGATGTCAGCGGAAAACTCGTTCTCCCGGGCTTTATCGACGCACATATTCACCTTGAAAGTTCAATGGTGACTTCTGCTGAATTTGCAAAGGGATTTGTTGCCCACGGTACAACCACAGTCATAACCGACCCTCACGAAATCACAAATGTAATGGGCATTGACGGAGTTGAATATATGATTCAGGCATCGCAAAATTTGCCGATTGATGTTCATTTTATGATGCCGTCATGTGTGCCTGCCACAGAAATTGACGAGAGCGGTGCGGAGCTTGACTGCAAGGATATTGACTTGTACTTGGATAATAAAAAGGTACTCGGACTTGCAGAGATGATGAACTATGTCGGTGTTATCAACGGCGATAAAAATGTGCTTTCAAAAATTGTCACCTCGCAGGCTCATCACAAGAAAATTGACGGTCACGCTCCTGAGCTTTCGGGCAATGACCTCAACGCATACATTGCCGCAGGTGTCTATTCCGACCACGAGTGTTCCACCTTTGAAAATGCCCTTGAAAAGCTGAGAAAAGGTCAGTTTATTATGATACGAGAGGGTACTGCCGCTCATAATCTCAAGGCACTTATGCCGCTTTTGACTCAGCAGTATTACTCAAGGTGTATGTTTGCAACAGATGATAAGCATCCAAGTGATTTGCTTTACGGCGGTCATATTGACTACATCGTAAAACAGGCGCTGAAAAACGGTGCAGATCCGATTGTTGCCCTCAAAACAGCAACCCACCATGCCGCAAGATATTTTTTGCTCAATAACAAAGGTGCGATTGCTTCGGGTTATCTTGCCGATATTGTTGTTGTTGATAATCTTGAAGATTTCAATGTTGAAACTGTTTTCAAGTGTGGCAAGCTTGTTTTTGACGGCGAAGTTAAGGACTTTTCTGCTCCCACAGTTGATGAAAAGCTTGCCGAAAAATGCTTTGATACTTTCCACCTTGACAGCGTAACGCCGAGCAGTTTCAAGGTTGACGGAAAACTCGGGCTTATCGGTCTTGTCGGCGGTGAATTGCTCACACGCAATCTCGGCACAGCAGATAAAATTGATGTGGAAAACGATATTCTGAAAATTGCCTGCATTGAGCGTCACAAAGGCACAAATCATATCGGTGTCGGCTATGTTAAAGGCTATTCGCTGAAATCGGGCGCAGTCGCAACCTCGGTTGCCCACGATTCGCACAACATTATCACAGTCGGCTGTAATGATGATGATATTGCCGTTGCCGTGAATGCAATCAAGGACAGCAAGGGCGGTATCGCAGTTGTTGAAAACGGCAAAATTAAGGCTCTGCTCGAACTCCCGATTGCAGGCTTGATGTCTGATGAACCGCTGACAACCGTAAACGAAAAGCTTGAAAATGCAAAGTTATCTGCATATGAACTCGGTGCGGATAAAAGCATTGATCCGTTTATGACTCTCTCGTTTCTAAGCCTGCCCGTTATCCCAAGCTTGAGAATAACCACCAAAGGTGTGTTTGATGCGGAAAATTGGAAAATGCTCTGATGTGCGGAAACTATTAACAATACAATAAAATATCAAATAATTTAAACAGGAAAACAAAATGCGTATTTGTCGCTTTGTTTTCCTGTTTTATTTTGTAAAAGGGCTATAGTCATTTTACAGTCACTTTGCATTTGTATAATTTGAATATAAAAGAAATTGGTTGATTAAAACAAATAGCAAATAAATTAAGAAATCGGCATATTCATTGTAATTGTTCAAGTCAAAAAATGTGTTTAGTAAAAATTGAGGTGAAAAATATGTCATATTATATTACCCGAATATTTAATAACAAACTTAAATTAGGAGTTATACTTTTTATTTTTGCAGCTCCGATTTTAGATATATTGATGGCTCTTGTGGATGTGTTCAAAGGAGCATCTGTTCCTGTTCCCGGATTAGTTACTTTTTTGGGATCTTTCATGACGGCAGGACTTCAAGGCGTGTTGACAGGGTATTTACCGTTGTTCTTGGCAATTATTGTTGCGGACGATTGCATTGAAGATTACAAAATAGGGTACAAAAATATTCTTGTCACCAAAAGAGGTAAGAATAAATATTTTGTATTAAATATACTTAAAAGCTTTACTGTTTCATTTTTTGTGCTTATAATTCCTCTCTTACTCAATCTCCTTATGGTGCATATTGTTTTTGCGGGAGGTACATATATTCCTGATGATGTGGAAATGCTGAAATCTGAACCCAATCTACTTCAGTCTTACAGCAATCCGATGTTTTATAACATACTTTATATTCTTGTTTTCTCATTCATTGGCGGTATTGTGGGAAGCGGTGCAACGGCACTTGCAATGGCATTTCCAAACAGATTTATTCTTTATCCGTTAGCTTTCATATTATGGTATATATCGACTGCCATCAAACCGTCTATCATAGGAGCATTAACCCCGTTTACTGTGTATCCTTTATCACATTATACTTTTACAATTATTTTTGTAGTAGCAATAAATATAGTTGTTGTTCTGTTTTCGTTCTTTAAGGTGACTAAGTATGATCAGGTGTAAATTAAAAAAGTATGCAATCATACTTCCGCTTTGTGCAGTGTTTTTCACTATGCTTTGCACATACACATATTTGCGATTTTATAATTATTTTAATTCGGATTATGCTGAGAAGTTAAGCCCCAAAGGTGTTTTTTACAGAGTTGCAGGCAACGGAGATTTTAATGCATCAGGTAATGTTGCTTGCATTTTCATAGTAGTGTTTGTTCTGTTTTTGTTTTACATATTTACCGATGATAATGTAAGTTACATTGTAAGACTGAAATCGAGAGCCTCTTTTGTGACAGGAAGAATTGCTGATTGTGCGGTATTTGCTTTTTTGTTTTCATTTTTGATAGAAGCAGTCAGCGTAGTTGCGGCACTCATTTGCTTTGACATTAACCTGATTTTAGAATCGAATTTTCTGCAATATTCGGCACTTGAACTTTTGACTTTGTTTTTGTTTTATTTCAGAGCAGGACTCGTTATGCTCTCGTTCGGAATAATCATTTCTACAAAAGTTGCTCCAATTATCACCATAGCTCTGATTTTTACAGAGTTTTTTGCAGATGTAGCTTTTATGATAAGCAGGGTATGGCTTCCGTTCAGAGATGCCATAGTGGTGTCAAAACTTATGAACGGCGAAATGGTTCTGTCGGATATGTGGGGCATTATATTAAGAGCATTGCTTATGATGTTTTTGCTTATCTTCTCTTCCTACTTTTTGTATCAGAAAAAGGATGTTTTGAGTAATGTTAAAAAGTAAGCTTGTTTTGTCGATAATACTAATTGTTGCGTGCCTTGCTCAATTGTTCAGTTGTGTATTTCAGGGGAACTTTCAAAATGCCTTTATGATTGGTTTAGCCCCAAGCGATTACGGCCTTGAAATTACAAAATTTCTGCCGCTTTTGCTGCCTGTGTGTTTTATTCTCTTCTTTACAAGCGGCTCAATTGAGAACCTTAAACAAGGCTACGGCAAGATGTTGATTGTACGCAATTATTCAAAAACAGTGCTGATTTTAAAGCGTTGTCTTAACAATTTTATAGCATTGATTTGCATTGTTTTGTTCCAGTTCATAATCTTTTTTGTTGCAAGAGAAAGTATGACTCCCGTTGAAAGCGGAACTCTTAAATCTTTGATTATGTACTTTCTGACAATTTTTTCGCTGATAGTTATTCAGTCTTTGCTTGAAATCAGTATTCCTGCACACATTGTGAACATAGGAATTTTCACCTATTGCTTTATTGCGTACTATTTGGTTCAGAATTTTGTTGACGCACCGATTTGGAAAATGATTCTCTTCCCGAGTTTGATGTTCGGAATGCAGAACGGTGCTGTGTCGGGCGAGAGCATTTACTACGGATACCTGTTATTCATAGTTGCGTTAAATGCTTTGTGCATTTTCATTCTGAATTTGAGATTTAAGAAAACCGATATTTTTTGAGGTGATATTATGGTAGAAATAAAAAATTATTGTAAAAGTATCAAATCAAGACCGATTTTAAATAATGTAAGTTACAATTTTGAGTACGGCAAAATCTACGGAATTTACGGACACAACGGTTCTGGCAAAACTATGCTTTTGAGAGCAATTGCAGGCTTGCTTGTTCCCGACAGCGGCTCTGTTGTGATTGACGGAAAGGTTTTGCACAAGGATATGTCGTTCCCTCCGAGCATAGGTATCGTGATTGAAAATATGAACCTGTTGCCCCAGTACAATGCTTTTGACAATCTGAAAATCCTCGGCAAAATCAAAAAAACCGCCACCGATGAAGATATTAAAACAGCGCTTGAGCGTGTTGGATTAAAGTCCGATTTAAAGGTGAAAAAGTTTTCGCTTGGTATGAAACAGAGGCTGAATATTGCTCAGGCTGTGTTTGAAAAGCAGAAAATCATCCTGCTTGATGAACCGACAAATGCACTTGATAATGACGGTGTACAGCTGATTTACAAGCTTCTTAAAGAAGAAAAAGAAAGAGGTGCGCTCGTAGTTATCACAACTCATCACAAAGAGGATTTGGAAGAAATTTGTGATGTTGTTTTGAAAATGACAGAAGGTGAGTTGCATGAAAAGTAAACTGTTTACTCATAAATTTTTCGTTGTTCTTTGCATCTCGGTTGCCGCTTTGCTCGGATTGTCTTTCCTTGCCAGAGCAACAATCGTGAATAACAGATTTGAACAAATGGCTGTTGATGAAAAATATCGTCTAAAACCTTCTGCCGACGGTCAGTTTTTAATTCAATTTCAAGATGATAAAAACGGAAAATTTTATGCCACTGTCGGCTTGTTTCAGGGCGGATATTACGGCTTGGACGATGCGTATATTCCTACTTCATATGATGAAAATACAAAAATAACCGCTATTGAAAAGGAAGCTTTCAGCGAATTTGATTGTCTGAAAAAAGTTGTTATCCCCAACGGCATTTGTGAAATCAAGGATGACGCATTTAAGGATTCAAAAAATATAACGGAAATTTATATTGCGCCCTCCGTAAATAAGATTGCAAAAACCGCTTTTGACGGCATTGACAACCTTACGATATATGCCGAAAAGGGTTCTTATGCTGAAAAATTTGCGGTTGAAAATAAAATCAATTATAAAAACTATACGACCGAGCCTGAAAATCCGGAGGCTAAAAATACCGATTATTCAAAAATCAGAAACGGTGCGTATTACGGCGAATATTATAATTATGATGTTATCTATGATGACGGCAAGCCTGTGTGCGTAATAACTAAATATAACCCAATGTCGACAGAGAAAAAGCTTGAAATTCCTGCACATATTGACGGCTTGGATGTGATTTCAATTGCAGATGACGCAATAAATTACGGCGGTGCAAAGGAAACAGTCGTTCCCGATACAGTAAAATTCATAGCCGATAATGCGTTCAAAGAATCCTACTCCCTTGAGGATATCTACCTGACCAAAAATGTGTCCTACATAGGAAAATCTGCCTTCAAAGATTCAAAAGACCTAACAATCCACGCCCCGACAGATTCCTATGCACACACCTTTGCGACCGAAAATAAAATAAATTTCAAAGCTACAGACGATTAAATCTGATAAGCAATGAATAAATCTTTAAATTTACAGCCCTGTACCCATTTGCAGGGCTGTTTTTTGCAATCAAATGGTAGATAATGGGACAGTGACCTTTGGTATAATGTTGATAACAGGTTGAAAGAATTATAAATTTAAAAATGCAGGAGGATTTTATCATGCCAAAACAGAAAGCATATGTGCGTATCAACAGTTCTGAAAGATGTTGGTATGAGATTGTTGAGTTCGAGGTTTCGGATGATTTGTATGCAAAAATAAATGAGGCAGTTGAGAACAATATTCCGTTGGCGGATTGCGATTTTGCCGATGAATTGTACGAGCTTGCAGTCAATTTTTCTTGAGTATGACAATGAAAAATACGAAACTTATCGTGTTGACATTACATTCAAAGAAAACGGCATAATTACAGACATAATCGTTGATGCAATGGGTTTACAGTATCATGATTTCCGTTCTGATAACTATGCCGAATGTTATCCGAATTACGAATATATCGAAGACGCCTTGCAGGATGCGGTGGAAATGTAATCATTTTATGCTGTATTCAAAATTATCCCAAAAAAATCACAGAAAAAATACACCCCTAAAACAACAAAAGCTGAGGATAATTTTCATATCCTCAGCTTTTTTGCTTTAATCGGTCCATAGTACTGACAATGGGACAATGCTTTGTGTTATAATAAATTTACTATAAATTGCTGAATATGTTGTAATAAAATGTGATATATGATAAAATAAGAGACGAGAAGACAATAAAAAAGACAACCCTAAGGTTGTCTTTAATATATGGTGCGAAGGGGTTTCCACTACCCTACGGCATATTGCCTTATCTTAGAACTCTGATGAATATTGATAAACTTATAAAAAATGGTTTATTGTGTTTGTTTTGATTGCAAACGATTGGAGGATTTTGGTGTCCGCATATTTGAATCCGGAGAGATCATTGAAAGTAATAAAAATATACGAAAAAGTCAAAGAAGAAGAAAATACAGAGGTATGCGAAGAAGAATTAGGAGAAGGAATCATCGAAAGGAACGATTGAAGAACTATCTTGAAAATATTGAATTTGTAAGTAGGGCGGAACTTTCCGAGTTCTTTGCTAAAAACAATCATGATATTATAGATATACGGGTTCGTGCCCTCGATGAGAAGGTGACTCCTGTTGAACTTACTGCGGCATTGCTGCATATAGCAAAGCGGCGCGGATATAAAGCTTTTTACGAGTTGAGTGATGAAAATAATAACGCAAAAGATAAAAAAGCCAAAGAAGAAGAAAAAGATATCTACAAGGCATTAACGAATACTGCAGATGTTATAAAAAATGGTGGTTCTGTCTCTTATACACATCTGACGCTGCCGACGATCGCATAAGTGTAGATC
>ENA-OZEB01000653-OZEB01000653.1-human-gut-metagenome-genome-assembly--contig:-NODE-653-length-10368-cov-3.958305_pt1 | contig 10368 bp, 9 predicted proteins | sample MGYA00245060_ERZ653593 | MGnify/ENA primary metagenome ERZ653593 (study PRJEB26926, sample SAMN06164989) | human gut metagenome | biome: ENVO:00009003; feature: ENVO:2100002; material: ENVO:00002003... | reverse complement strand
ATCCCAGGCCGTCATCTTCTGCCTTGCCGGTTACCATCGGCCATGCGGTAGATTCCTCCGCAATCATGACAGTTCCATGATTTCTTCCGAGAACAACCGTATTCAGATGCTTGAAGAATTCAATGGCTTCCAGGTTCTTGTTTCCACCGTATTTATTGGCAACCCACTCACCGTCTTTTTTACCGTAATCCAGATAGAGCATGGATGCAACCGCGTCTACACGGAGACCGTCAACGTGGCATTCTTCTACCCAGTAAAGGGCATTGGCGATCAGGAAATTCTTTACTTCCGGACGTCCGTAATTGTAGATCTTGGTTCCCCAGTCCGGATGCTCGCCCTGTCTCGGATCTGCATGCTCGTATACTGCAGTTCCGTCAAAGTTGGCAAGTCCGTGTGCATCCTTCGGGAAGTGCGCCGGTACCCAGTCAAGGATAATACCAATCTTCTGGCGATGGAGATAATCAACCATATATTTGAAATCCTGTGGTGTTCCGTAACGGGAGGTCGGTGCATAATAACCGGTAACCTGATAACCCCAGGAACCGTCAAAAGGATGCTCTGCGATGCCCATAAGCTCAACATGTGTGTAACCCATTTTCTTGACATACCCGGCAAGCTTCGGGGCCAGCTCTCTGTAGGAATAGAAACCATCCTCGTCTTCCGCAGTCTGCGGATGTTTCATCCATGAACCCGGATGCACCTCATAAATAGACATGGCACTTGTATCCGGATCAAAGGCCTCACGGTTCTTCATCCAGGTATCATCTTTCCATTTATAATTGGTGATGTCGGTAACACGGGAGGCTGTTCCAGGACGCATCTCAGCAGCGTTGGCATAGGGATCTGCCTTGTAAAGTTCCTCGCCATGTGCACCTGTAATGTAAAATTTATACAGTTGTCCAATCTTCGCTCCCGGTACAAATGTCTCATAAACACCAATGGGTCCAACTTTTTTCATGGGATTCTTCTTTGTGTCCCATTCATTGAACTCACCTACAACAGAAACCGCCTGTGCATTAGGTGCCCACACTGCAAAATAAACTCCTTTTTTCCGGTTCTGTGTATCCGGATGTGCTCCCAGTTTCCTGTAAATATCGTAATGCGTGCCCTGACCGAACAGATACTGGTCAAGCTCCGTAAATTGTAATTTCTTTCCCATTTTCAGGTACCTCCCTTTATAGTTCTGCCACCGTCCATTCCCCAATTTTAAGTGGAGTTTTTTATTCTATAATTATACCAATCCCCATATTTTCAGTCAAGGAAAAACCCTCCCATATAATATGTGTCTATTATCCGACAGTGTCGTATAAAGTCAAAAAAGAGACCTGAATGACACACATTTTGTCACTCAGGTCTCCTGGTATTATTCTTTAGTATTCTTCACTTCCGTCATCATAGGAACCATCGTCATAGGAGCCATCATCATAGCTTCCGTCATCGTAGCTTCCATCATCATAGTTTCCGTCGGAAGAACCATCCGATCCGTCACTGCTTCCGTCTGTGGAACCATCTGATCCATCACCACTTCCATCAGAAGAACCGTCCGATCCGTCACTGACTGTACTGTCTGTGGAACCATCACTGACGTCTGTACTATCTGCGGAGGTACTGTCTGCAGAAGCGCTGTCATCAGAAGTTATACTTCCGTCAGAAGAATCACTGCTGTCTGTTGAATCACTGGAATTTCCTGCATATCCTGCAACACGTCCTGCCTGAAGGGAGCTGTCCCAGAAGTCAGAATAGGAAGCACTCTGTAAAGTAACATCTTTAGCTGCTGCAAGTTCACTGACTGTTACCAGCTTATATCCCTCATTGACCAGTTCCGGAATCAACTTCTCAGTAGCACATTTTACAGATGGCTCATGGATATCATGCATCAGAATGATAGAACCATCACTCAGATCGCTGTTCATGATCTCATTGTAATCCGCATCCGCATCCATCAGTTTCCAGTCCAGGGAGTCTGTGGACCACATGAAAAACGGTTTGCCTACTGCTGCCATCTGTTCTTCTGTGATTGCTCCATACGGTGCACGGCACACGGTTGCAGCCTGTCCGCAGGCTTTCACCAGCTCGTCATCTGTTTTCTGGAATTCCTGTACAACAGAATCCAGATCCATATTCGGAAGAGTCTGCTCCGGATGATCCCAAGTATGGTTACCAATCTCACATCCAAGCTGTAACATTCTCTGTACAGTAGATTCCCGTCCCTCAACATTCTGTCCCAGCATAAAGAAGGTAACATGAATATTATATTTCTCAACTGTATCAAGAAGAGTCTCTGTATACTCTCCCGGTCCATCATCAAAGGTCAGTGCGATCATCGGACGTTTCTTGGAAGGATCATAAGAACCATCTTCATTAAAGTAATAATCCTTCACACCTTTCTCAACCCATCCTGTCTGCATATAACCATTCTCATCAAAACTGTATGTAGTTCCGTCGATTTCGGCAAAACCATTGATATAATATGTACCATCCGGATTCTGATACCACTTTCCTGTGGAGTCTTCATGCCATCCCGGTGTCATAACAGAAAGTCTGTCTCCTGCTGTACTGCCCTTTACCGGCATCACCACAGCATCTGTACTGCTGTCACCGGATGAATCCGATGTAGCCGAATCAGCCGATGCAGATGCATCCTCCGTACTTCCATCTGAGGAAGTTCCTGCTGTATTCGCCTGTACATTCACAGTCTCCGTACCCTTACTGCTTCCTCCGCCTACACGGTTGACGATTGGTAAAATTACTCCTCGAACAACAAAAACCAGCAGAAGAATCGCCGCAACCACACAGGTTATCCGCTTCATCATCCGCCGCCGTCTTATTTGCTGCTGCTTTCTGCGCATTCTCTCGCGCAAAACTCTTTTGTCCATTTGATTATATCCCCGTCTATATATTTATAACTTTCCTTAATGTCTGAACTTAATCATACCGCATTTAATGTTCAAATACAATGGTAATTCCCGAAAGAATCTCTTAATTTTCTTTTTATGTGTTACTGTCAAAAAAGCGGTTCCCGGAAATTCTCCCGGGCCCCGCACTTTTTTGTACGCATCACATAATGCGTGTGATTTTTTGTTATTCTGCTGATGCATCTGATGCGCTGTCTGCCTCTTCTGTCGGTTCTTCCTCAGGAACCATATCTGTCGCTTCTGCCGTTTCCAGCTCTTCGTCAACAGTTCCCTCAGCACTGCTTCCATCTACAGACGGATCATCTCCGTCCACACCTTGTGTGTCACCGGCAGTTACTTTTTCTTCAACGGTTGCGTTATCTATGATAAAGTCCTCCACACGGAGCAGTCCGATAGATTCATCCACAGCTGCCTGGCCATACTTATCTACCAGTGCCGCGATATCTTTTACATTATATGATTTGATCAGTTCGTTCTGGATACCAAGAGATTTTTCATCCTCAAGTGTCATATTTTCCGCATCCATGATTCCCTGCACGATCAGGTTCTGTTTCACCTTATATTCCGCATACTGGCTGCTCTGCTCTTCAAAATCATCCATGGAAATGCCCTGTGCCTTTACAAAATCCTCCAGGGTCATATCACCCTGTTTTGCATAATTTTCGTACAGAGTCTTAAATTCTGTTTTTGCCGTATCCAGATCATCCTGTGGGTATTCTTTTACTTCGGAAGCAGAGAGCACTGTGTTCCATGCTGTCTCACGAAGAGTATTCTGGGCGCTTGTTTTTGCTTCTTCTTCCAGTGTCTTGCGGATTTCTTTTTTGTAGTCTTCCGCAGTCTTACAGTCAGTATTCTTGGCTGCCCAGTCATCGGTCAGTTCGGGAGCACGTTTGAAGCTCTGCAATGTAACTTTAAACACAACCTCCTGGCCTGCCAGTTCTTCGGATGAATATTCTTCCGGAAATGTAAGGTCGAGATCTTTTGTCTGGCCTTTTTTCATTCCGATGATTCCATCTTCAAAACCATCAATAAAAGTTCCGGAACCGATCGTCAGCTCATAATTGTTGGCTGTACCTCCGTCAAAAGCTACTCCGTCTTTGGTTCCTACGTAATTGATCGTAACAATGTCACCGTTCTGAACCGTACCTTCTGTTACTTCCTCTGCCTTATTCTGAAGTTCTTCCTGAACCCTTCCATCAACCATGTCATCGGTCACAGCTTCTACAGAATTATCAAGTGTCAGGCCTTTATACTGTCCGATCGTTATATATTTGCTCACATCATCCACAGAAACAAGTCTTGTATCTCCGGAAGCTGTATCTTTGCTGTTTTTATCTGAATCCGATCCTGATTCTGCTGAATCTGTTTTATCGGCTGTATCCTGTGTTTCTGCTGTAGATTTTGTTTCCCCTTTATTGTCTGCAGATGTGCCGCAGGCTGTTATCGCCAGCGCTGTACACAATGCAAGCACAACGAGATATGTTTTTTTCTTCATATCTTACTCCCTTCATATCAAAATCATCTGAAAATACACATATATTCTAACCATAATAGATTATAAACATTTTCTGTATACTTTTGTAAAATCTATTTCCTTACATTTCTGGAACCGGTGTCGGTCTGGAATCGTCCCAGACTTCAGATACATCAAACAGGTCGCTGAGCATATCCGGATTATAATACATACGATAACCATCCAGGTTCCGTCTTCCCTGTCGGAAATACTCACTTGTGATCTGCACAAAATACTGACTGGAATCTACATTGCAGAAATAGCGGTAGCCACGACTCTTATAATATTCATACTTGGCATTATCAGAGGTATATCCTTCCCAGTCGCCGATATCTGCGCCAAAGGCAAAAATGATCATATCGGTTTTTCCAAGGATCGGTGCTACATATTTCTCCCATTTCTTGTTATCTGTTTTCAGTTCAGCCGCAGTAGAAGAAGTTGCATTTCTGTGGCCCCAGGTATGGCTTGCAAATTCCCAGCCGTCTTTTTTCATGGCTTTTGCCACTTTTTTGGCTGCTTTTACTTCTTTATTATAGTCAAAATCCGGGTTAGCCTTGAGAAAAGCTTTCTGGTCGTCCTGAAGGTTCTTTTTTGACTTATATGCACCATCTGTACGGTATCCCAGCACTCCGTCATAACCGGTCATTGCCAGGATCCCCTTTCTTCCATGGTAGGAAAAATCAGGATGTTCCTTAATAAAAGAATCCAGGATCGGCACAACATCGTAATCGCCGGTCACAACCGTTCCGTCAGCCTTTTTATATTCACATTTAATGTCTCCATTATCATCGATCACCAGTTTTGTGGCAAATCCATCTCCATCCATGTAATGATAATAGCTGACATCATCTTCAGAAAGTACGAAAGGAATCTTGCCCTCCGGAAGCATGATCTTGCCTCTGCTCATGGTTCCGTCATCATTCACTACCGCCATGTCGTGAGGGCTTACCAGAACATATCCCTTATCATACATAATCTGGATCATTTTTTTGAACTCACTGACTGTCGTCATCATCTGATTATATCCTGCCTCATCAGAATCCCCGTCAAAAGCCAGAGAGGTGTCTACGATAAGGGAATGGAAAAACACATGTGTCACCTGCTCAAGAGGATACTCTACACAGGCATCTCTTTTTTTCATATAGGAAGCAGCTGCCTTCTGCATTTTATCACTGGTGGCAAATTTCCAGTTGTTCTTCAGAACAGAAATCGCTCCTGTATAATCATACTGCTGAGCCAGTTTCTTTGCCTTTGCGAGAAGTGCCTTTTCATTGGAGGAAGTACTGCCGGAAGTGTCCTCTGACTTCTCACGTTTCTGTGTTTTTTTTTCAGCCTCTTTCTCTTCTTCCGGTGTCTCGGTTGCTGCCGGCTGGTCTTCCGGATCTGCTGCTACCTTAGCCTCTTCTTCCTCCACTTCAGTCTGTGTATCCTCTGCGTCTGCCTCATCCGACTGTGTATCTTCCGCATCTGCCTCATCTGACTGCGTATCCTCGTTGTCCTGCGACTGTGCGGTCATATTATCCTGCTGAACAGTAACTGGTGCGTTTCCACTGACAAAAAGTGATGCTGCAAGTACTGTTGTCAGGACCCCTGCAATTTTTTTCTTCATAAAATAACTAGCCCCTTTCTTTTAAGTCCCCTCGTATCTTTCAAAATCCGATCATCCCATCGGTGGTACCGGCGTTGGTCTTGCCGGGTCAAAAACATCTTTTGCGTTAAAAAGATCTTCCAGAAGTTCCGGATTATAATACATCCGGTATCCGTCCAGGTTTCGTCTTCCCTGACGGAAATAGCGGTCCCGGATCTGTACATAATACTGGCTGGAATCCACATTACAGAAATAATTGTATCCCTGTCCCTTCAGATATTCGAATTTATCACCGGAATACTCTGGTTCTGTTGTTATATCTGTTCCAAAAGCAAAAATAATGATATCCGTTCCCCCGATCAGCGGATCTACATTTTTTTTGAATTTTTCGGTATCTTCCTGAAGTTTCTCCAGAGAGATCTGACCTACATTCTGATGTCCCCAGGTATGGCTTGCAAATTCCCAGCCTTCTGCTTTCATGGCATCGGCAACCTTCTTCGCCCCTTCCCGTTCCTTTTCCAGGCTGAAATCCGGATGTGCATCGAGCCATTGTACTTTATTTTCGTCCAGATCTGCCGGGCGGGTTTCATAACTCTCATCTGTACGGTATCCCAGGATTCCGTTATATCCGGTGAGTGCCACGATTCCCTTGGCACCACGGTAGGAAAAATCCGGATGCTGCTCCACAAAACGGTCGATCAGCGGAACCATATCGTAATCACCTACAGACACACTTCCATCATCTTCCACATATTCGTTGCGGATCTTCCCTTCTTCATCCACAACCAGTTTTGTGGCAAATCCATCTCCATCCATGTAATGATAATAACACACGTCATCCTGTGAGAGGACAAACGGCGTTTTCCCCGGCGGAAGAAGGATCTCTCCTGCTGTGATATTGCCGTTTTCATCTGCTTTTGCCATATCTTTAATGCTTACCATGACATAGCCCTTGTCATACATGGTCTGAGTGATCTTATTGAACTCATCGATCGTGGTCATAACCTGGTTATAATCCGCTTCTTTATAATCTCCGTCAAAAGCCTTGGATGTATCTTTTATCAGAATATGATAAAAGACATGTGTCACCTGTTCCAATGGCCATGCTGTACATGTTGCTTTTGTATCTTCGTATTCTTTTACAGCTGCCTGCATCTTCTGGTCTGAGCCATAAGCAGGATCATTTTTCAGAAGATCAATGGCTTTATCATAATCATACTGCTGAGCCAGAAGATCCGCCTGCGCCAGAGTATCGCCGGAAACTGTATCACCGGATGAATCACCGGAAGCCTCTGTAGAAACTGCTTCGCCGGAGTCTGTTCCCGTTTCCGTTTTATTTTCTTTTTTCGTATCAGAAGTTACCACTTTCCTGTCTGATCCGGAAGCAAACCTGTTGCTTAAAGCAATTGCGCCTGCCGACACTCCACCTGCGATCAGTACCGCTGCCACTCCTATGGCGATCAGCCGTTTCCTGCGTTCCCGTTTCAGCCTCTCTCTGCGGCGTTGCAGCATACGTTTACGCCATTCCTCATACTCCGGAGTTCCCATTTCCGGTCTGGGTTTCCGGTGTTTTTTCTCTTCCATACTTTATTTCCTCCATCTGTTGTGTATAAATACATTGTCTGTATCTGAATATCCATCTATCCTGCGGTTTGTATTGTAAACCGCAGCACATTCATTATACCTTGTAAATACTGAAATTTCCACCGTTCCTCCTGTCTTTTTCGCTTTTCTTTTATCTTGCCTTTTTAAGAAAACAATGCTAAAATGTTTTGTACGTAATGTAACCGATTGCGAAACAAATATACATACAGGGGGATTCTCAAATGAGTACAGTTACCATTGTTCTTCTGGTCATCCTCGTTATTCTGATCGCAGCAGTAATCGCACTCTACTTCTTCGGAAAGAAAGCTCAGAAAAAACAGGACGAACAGCAGGCTCAGATCCAGGCCAACAAGCAGACAGTTTCCATGCTGATCATCGATAAAAAGCGGATGCCACTGAAAGATTCCGGACTTCCACAGATGGTCATTGACCAGACACCGAAGCTTATGCGCCGCTCCAAACTTCCGATCGTAAAAGCTAAAGTTGGTCCGAAGATCAGCATCCTCATCGCAGATGAGAAAGTATTCGATCTGATCCCGGTTAAGAAAGAGATCAAAGCCGAAGTCAGCGGTCTTTACATCGTTGGCGTAAAAGGAATCCGTGGTTCTCTTGAAACACCACAGAAGAAGAAAAAAGGTTTCCTCTCAAGATTCCGTAAATAATCCGAATATAAAGCAACCGCCGTGGTTTCAGGAATTTTCCCTGATACACGGCGGTTATTTTTTATAAGACAAAATCCTTACAGTCTCTGGGCTGTACCTGGATCGCCAGGTAACAGTCTGCCACATGTTCCTCATTCATATCCAGCGCGTAATCTGCTTTCATCTGAAGATTCTCTTCACTCTCCATAAGCTCCAGGTTTGTGGCGGCAATTCCCATCTGAAGTGTTCCATACGGTGTGGAATAATAAGTCATATTCTTCTTACCCTGCTCAAATACCATATGGACATTTACCAGACCCTTTTTACTTACTTCCAGACCTTTCTCTGACATTTTTATGTAATTGATCGTAGGTTCAGCGGTTTCATCGAGAAGTTCCTCATATCTGAGATAATGAGAACCATTGCGGAAATAATACTGTCCCGCTACGACGATCTCGATCGGCTCCTGGTCTCCCTGTGCGTCCATCATCTGAAGCCCTCTTACATGGATCAAAACTTCTTTTTGCATTTTTTTCTCCTAATATTTCTCAATATCGATCTTCTGTGTTTTCTCTACATTATATGACAGGATGGAATTGGCAAAATCCTTAAATTTCTCGGCAAGATCACTTACATAGAAGCGATACGGAAATTCCTCCTGTGCCGCCTCATCACTTGCTAGATCCAGATCTGCCAGAAGCTTCTTCAGTTCCAGTGCAGTCTCATAGGCCGGATTCACAAGCCGGACATCCTCCCCCATGATCTTACGGATCGTAGATCGCAGAAGCGGGTAATGTGTACATCCAAGAATCAGTGTGTCGATCTCCTGATCCTGAAGTTCCTTCAGATATCTTCTTGCAACCTCTTCTGTGACATGATCATGATACCATCCCTCTTCCACCAGCGGTACAAAAAGCGGACATGCTTTCCCGATCACGGTGATCTCCGGATCCAGCTCCCTGAGATAGGAAGCATGGATACCGCTGTCTACCGTACCTACTGTGCCAATGATCCCTACTCTCTTGTTCCTGGTCTCCTCAGCAGCCACTTTAGCACCGGCTTCGATCACTCCGAGAATAGGGATATCCAGTTCATCCTTTACCGCATCCAGAGCAAAAGCACTGGCTGTGTTACAGGCTACAACAATGGCTTTTACTTTCTGTTCCTGCAGAAAATGAATGATCTGGCGGGAATAACGGATAACTGTCTCTCTGGACTTACTTCCATATGGAACCCGGGCTGTATCTCCGAAATATACAATTTTTTCGGACGGCAGATTCCGCATGATCTCACGGGCCACCGTCAATCCTCCGATACCGGAATCAAACACACCAACCGGTGCGTTTCTGTCTATATTCATTGATCTTATTCTCCTGAAATAATTAATCGAGCGCTATAATTACTCGTTGGAATATTGTATCACCAATCCAGCGCTTTCGCAAGCCAGAAGGAAATCTTCACCGGCTTATTTTCCCCGTTATCCTCCACTTTTTCAAAACAGAATTCCGGATAGATGGTTCCCCACCAGGCATAAACCTTTGGATCCCGGGAAGAAAATGTGTCCTGTGCTCTGATACCGCCTGCAAGGATCATCGACACGAGCAGAATGGCCCATCCTGTTCTTTTTAATATATGAATACGACTCTTTATCTTTATATGCTCCATGAGTAAAACCTCCTGCCAAAATCTTCTTTCTGATAATCCTGTCCAAAGATGATGGTACCTGCCATCTTTTTAAGAATATCTGCATTATTGACAGTTTATCGCCTGTTTATTCAGCACTTCCATAATCCACTTCCAGAAGATCCCCATTTACCCATACAGAAGGAATCCATGGTAATGTTCCGTCCTGGTAAAACTGATGATATGCCTCTCTCAAAGTCACTCCTTTTTTCTGCTGCCCGGTAGTACGGTTCTCCTGGATTCCCTGAAGATATTCACCCACAGAACTTTCCTCTGCTCCCTTCCAGTGAAAAACCTCTCCCAGCATTCCGGTCCGGAACATGTACACATCTTCGCCTACATGTTCTTCCTGCTTCAGATATTCGAGAAAAGCCTTTCTGTTTTCTTCTGTCAGCATGCTCTCATCCAGAACTGTCTCTTATA
>ENA-OZEB01000650-OZEB01000650.1-human-gut-metagenome-genome-assembly--contig:-NODE-650-length-10370-cov-4.447988_pt1 | contig 10370 bp, 6 predicted proteins | sample MGYA00245060_ERZ653593 | MGnify/ENA primary metagenome ERZ653593 (study PRJEB26926, sample SAMN06164989) | human gut metagenome | biome: ENVO:00009003; feature: ENVO:2100002; material: ENVO:00002003... | reverse complement strand
GGCTCGGAGATGTGTATAAGAGACAGCTCTTATCTTGACTGGCAGGACGTTTCGGTGCTTCGTGACAGCGGTCATGTGGAGATATGCAATCACTCTTACGATATGCACAATCTTGAGGGCAGGCGTGGAGTCGGTCAGCTGGAGGGGGAAAGCTACGAGGATTACCGAAAGATATTTCTTAACGACACCACGAAGCTTCAAACGCTTTGCGATGAACACTGTGGTTTTCAGCCAAACGTTTACACCTATCCTTTCGGCATAACCTGCGAAAGTGCAAGTCGGCTCGTAAAGAACATGGGTTTTGAGGCTAGTCTTGGAGTAGAGGAAAAAATCAATATAATAAAAAAAGAAGATGAGCGCTGCCTTTTTGGTCTTTACAGATACAATCGCAGCGGGATCATCTCCACAGAAGAATTCATGAAAAAAGTTTTTGGAGCATAAAAAAAAGCAGCCCCTATTGGAGCCACTCTCTAAACTGAATCACCATCAGCATATTCACATTATACTCTGGCAGGTGTCGAAATTATACTTGTTTTTGTGTGATTTTTGTAAAAAAAATGTGTATTCGTGTAAGCAGAGTGAAAAATGCTGTCACAAACAGCCAAAAGCACGTTGATACGCCACTTTTGGCTGTTTATCATCTCTTTACACAGAACTTATTTATCCTTTTTGCCGCCTTTGATCTTTCCTCTTATCCAGATAATTATTACTACAAGTGCAATAACAAGGACAATAAGGACGATAGCAAGGGCGGTATTGAGCATCTTTTTATACTGGTCCATAACATTTGCGTTTTTGGACACGGCAGATGAAGTATCGGAGCCGTCTTTCTTTTGGACGGTCTGGGTCTGCTGTTCATCTCCGCCTGCGGCTCTTATTATGGTGACAGTATAGGTGGCGGCATTGCCGTCAACGTCTGTGACGGTTATGGTTCGTACATTTTCGCCCACCTGACACTCGCTTGTGCCTGTATACCATACATAATCAGAGGGGCTTGCTGTTGTTCCCTCTATCTCAACATTGGTAACGGAATTGTCAACGTTCACTGTATAGTTATAGACATTATAGGCAAAGGCAGGAGAAAGCTCGCCGTTATCCACTGTCAGGGCTGTAAGAACGCCTTTATCGGGTATGCCGTTTGAAGGTGAGGTCTTAGTGGTAGTGGTGGTAGTGGTGGTCTTTTCGGTGGTGGTCGTGGTTTCTGTTTCGGTCTTGGTTTCCACCTTATCGCCTCCAACTGTTATGACACAATAGGCGGTAGGCGAGCCAATAAGCTCTGAATCAGGGGAATATATCTGACAGCTTTGCAGGTTTATATTTGCATTTCCTGCCGACAGACCTTTGAACGTAAAGCTGAAATCCACTTCTGAAGATGGGGTATCAGGAAATCCGTTTACTGTAAGAACTCCTCCGCCGCCTGAGGCGTTGTCGCTGGACACAAATTCTATAACGGAATCGTCATAGGCGATATTTGCCTGAACGCTTCCTATCTCTGAATCTGCAGAAAATGTCACGGAAACTTCAAACTGCTGATCGGTCATGACGGGGTTTTTAGGCGGATAGAAGAAAGCCTCCCCTGTTGCATGGGCAGTGAGAGCCGTCATTGGAACTGCAAGTGCGGCTGTCAAGAGCGATGAGAATATTCTTTTTACAAGCTTTGTTTTTGTGATCATTGCTATCCCTCCCGATAACACGGATAATTATTTGGTATAAACTTTGGCTATATCAGACCACTGTCCGAAATAGGTCTTGTTCCCTGTGGCTGTATAGCTTCTCACACGGACAAAATATGTCTTTTGGCTTTTAAGATTTGTTACGGTCTTTTTGTCGGTCTTATTTGAGGTCACCTTAACTGTCTTTGCATCGCTGAAAGATATATTTTCAGCGTAGGATATCTCATAGCCTGTAGCAGAGCCTTTCTGTGCATAGTCTATATAAAAGCCTTTTTTCACTGGCATGAGCTTTTGTATGGTCTGCCTGGCAGGGGTGATGACAAAAGACTTCGTTATCACTCCGCCATACGAGCCTTTTCCTGTTACTGTTACCTTAGCTGTGCCTATATTCTTATTGCAGGAATATTTCACTATATAGTCTGTGCCGTTTTTAAGGGTCTTGCCCGAATATGTGACTGTTACGCTTTGGGTGATGTTCTTGCCTGTGAAAGACTTGTTTTTTATGCCTGCGACCTTAGCTTTGGCAATATCATATTTTGCGGTGGTTACGCTCTTTGTATCAGACCATGCACCGTTATAACGCTTGCCGCTGACTATTGTATACGAACGCACTCTTACATAATATTTCTTCCCTGCCGTCAGGTTTGAAACTGTCTTTTTATCCGTTTTGTTTGAGGATATTATCAAGGTTTTTGCACCTGCAAAGTCAGAGCGTGTACTGTATTGCAGTTCATATCCTGTGGCTGAGCCTTTCTGAGCAAAGTCGATAAAAAAGCCTTTATATCTTGTTTGCAGAGATTGTATCTCCTGTTTTGCAGGATAAATGGTAAAAGTTTTTGTTATCGTACCCTGATAGTTGCCCATGAAGCTTATGGTTATTTTTCCAACGCCTATTTTTGTATTTGAGCTATAGGAAACAGTATAATCATGTTCAGGAAGAAGAAATTTTCCTCCGTCCGTTACCATAACGTCAGGTCTTATAGGCTTGCCTGTGTAGGAGAGCGTATCAACATAATAGACGCTTGTCAATTGGGCGGACTTTGGAAGAATGTCGAATGCTTTGGCTATAGTGCCGCTGTATCCGCCAATGCCTGTTATTATCATTTTGCCCTTGCCTGCGGCTATATTATCGGCATAGTCAATGGTATAGTCTTTATTATTTGTCAAAGTGGTATCGCCATAGGAAAGCGTTATACTGCTTTGAGCAAGCTCATAGCCTGTGAATGTCATATGTGTTTTAAAGCCTGATATCTCGCAGTCTTTTATAAGCTTTCTGTCGGTATAGACCGCCTGCACTGTCATATGGGCTGTGACTTTTGAAAAGTCTTTATCCCAGCCTGTAAAGCGTTTGCCTTTTATGGTCGGTGCTTTGGGCGGATCGGCACTTTTGCCGTATTCTACGGTCTGAGATGACAAAACTATGCCGTTTATATCGGTGAAATCAACCTTGCAGGTATTGGTTTTCCAACCTGCATAAAGCGTCTTTGAGCCGTCTGAAAAGCTCACGAACGTTATAGGCTCGCTCTCAAGCTGTGAGTCGGCATACCAGCCTGTGAACTGTGCGCCCTCTTTTGTGGGGGCGGAAAGCTGTGCGGTTTCGCCCTCGCCAAGCTCATCATGGTTGAGGGGGCTGTTTTCGCCACCGTTAAGGATATAATCTATCTTTGCTTTGTCACTTGGGGTAACTTTTGCGGAAACTGTGGTGTTTTCTGTGAAAACTGTGTTGCTGTTCACAGGTTCACCTTTACGATACCATCCGAGAGTGTAGCCCTGCTGAACGTTCACATTCGGGAACACGGCTTTGCCTGCATAATCGGTGCAGACTTCTATGGTCTGTGCCACAGCGGAGAATGTTATCTTATGGGAAGCCTGCTCGCTATATGAGGTCTGGCGCACAAGAGTGCCGTCCATTGTCCACTTTGCGCTGTCTTTGAACTTTTCACCGTAGGTATTCATTGCATATGCCCCTTGAGAAAGTGCATTTTTTGCAGAAAGGCTTGAAACCAGGCTGTCGCTGTCATTGCTGTAACAGCCGTATGCGTTCACAACGGAAACGGCAATATCCCTGCCTCCTATAAAGGCATTTGTAATGGCGGAGCTGTTTTCCCTTAGGTTTGAAGAACACTCTGTTATGATACCGCATGATTGTCTTCCTATGACGCCACCTGAATAGACTTCTCCTGACACTGTGCCGTCAAAGGTGCAGGCTTTTATGGCTGTTCCTTGATAAAAACCCACTATTCCACCTGCGTAATCGCCTTTCACTATACAGTTTTTCAGGGAAATGTTATTTATCTCTGCACCATTTTTTATGTATGCAAAAAGCCCTGAATACTCCCCTGAGGAGATAACTGCGTTTTTTATAATATGTCCGTTGCCGTCAAAATAGCCCATGAATGGGTTTTCAGAATTGCCTACGGGTGAGATAGTTTTTCCATCAAAGTCAAGGTCGCCTTCAAGGGTGACTAGCTTGCCCTCGAAGCTTTCGCCACCGCTGACACGCTTTGCAAAGCTTTCCCACTGGGCTTCGGTTGTTATGACAAGGGCTTCGTCCTGTTCTTCTGCGGCGGAGATAAGGAGCTTTTGTGCGTTTGAGATATCATTTTTAGAAGCGTTCTCGTCTGCAAGCACCGTTCGGGCGTTGTTTGCTTCCCTTTCACAGCCTGCAAGGGTGCCGTACTTCGCAAGGGTGGTTTCAAGTGAACTTTTATCGGGCTTTGCAGTATCGTCAGTATAAGCATAGATAAAAAGACTTCCTATGGAGTCGGTCTTATCTGCTCCAACGTCAGACCAATATTTGCCGTTAAGAGAAACATAGCTTTGCCCTGACTGCGCCTTTGATGTTCGGTCGCTTTCTGCAAGGAGATATCCCCTGCCGCTGTCACCGCTGAATTTTACTGAAATGGAATATTTCTCGCCCTCTTCAAGGAGGATATCCTCGGGAAAGTCAACTGTATAAAAGCCGTTTGCGGACACTGAGTCGCTTATCTGCGTTTCAAGGACGCCTATAGGGTCGCTGTCGGAAACGTTGGTATAGACGCTCAGGGTGTAATCCGCACTGCCCGTTTTGCCCACATACATAAAGCCTGCTTTATCAAGCTTTTCATCGGCTTTAGCGGTGAAAACATTTGCACCGTAAACAGAGCCGTCGTTGCTGGCGTTCACAACATAGCCTGTCATTTTGCTGTAGTGATATGTATTATCACAGCTTTCTTCAAAGTCATAGCAGCAAAACTGTCCGAACTCTGCTTCGTCATAGGACACCCAATAGAAGCCGTCATTGTCCTGATCTGCGCCCCACGAGCCTTTCACAAGCCATGCACCGTTATTGGCAGGCTTATATCTGAAATTATCCTTACTGTAGTTATCGTTCCAGCCCACCACTGTGACGGAATGATTTATGATAGTGTTTTTTGAGGCGTCGGGATCATAGTAGGCAGTATTGTTATGATTCATATAGCCATTTCCTGCAAAATAGCTTGCGGAAACTGCTCCAAGCTCCATTATTTTACGCTTCACCTGCGTGGTGCTTGAAAGCTCCATGACATAATTCAGCCTGTATTCGCTGACGCTTTTCTTATTTTCGGAAACTATCATATTCCCTGTGCCGGATTCTAAAAACGGCTCGTAATCCTCATAGCATAGTCCCTGACCATTTGCAAGGGCAGAGGCCGCAAAGAGCCAGTTTCCCCCTGATGAAAAATCGTCTTTACCTGTGGCTGTGCCTGAATTTGAGGACAGCACCAAGGCAGGCACTGAAAATTCTGTGGAGGGGTTTTCAAGCCCCTTTTTGATAAGATCCTGTTCTGCGCAGGCAAGGGCTGAGAATGCCCAGCAAGCACCTGTTGAAGCCTGATCTTTTACTGTTGTGATCTCTCCTGAGCTTCTTGGGTCATAGGTGGATGGGAGCTTTCGGGCAGCTAGTCTTGCAGGGGACTTCATCTGATAGTCACCGTCTGTGCTTTTGGCCACGCCCTCTATCTCATAGCTATAGCCGTTATGGGTAAAGTTTACGGGAACGACTTTTATGCCGTTATCCTCGTTGGCAAGTGCAAAAGTCTGCGCCGAAAGCTGAAAAGCCAAGAGCAAAGCTGTCAAAAGCCCTGCCGCACCTTTCATTCTTCTCATTTTCCGCCCTCCTGTTTATATCAGGTTATGGTTATCTTTCTTGTATACTCGTTTGAAATACATCTGCCGTATGCCGCTGTTTCTCTAAGTCTTACTGCGTTCTTTTCAAGGAAAGCAACACGCTTTGCATAGTCGGAGATATCCTCAAGCTTTTTCAGCGAGGTATCATACTCAAGAGTTCTGTTCTCAGCCTGCGCAAGTATGCGTGTGCCTGTGCGGTTAAAGGCAAGTATCCTGCCGTATGGCACTTGTCTGATATCGTCCTTTCTGATGCCGAGAACAAGGTGCAGGACCATTCTTCTTACTCTTGCCATGGTGATATTCTTTGACTTTATACGCTGTTCAAAGATATCCATAGTTTCAGGGCAGGAGCTTACGACAGACATAAATCTGTTGGCAAGGTGTTCGTCGCAGTCAGGTAGGGCTAGAAAATCTTCTCTTGAAGCTGTGCAGAGCTTGAAAAGCATTTCTCTGCCTGCCTGCCGGGTAAAGGACGGCTTACAGCCCTCAAAATCATATGGAACAAATTTCTGCCACTCACCGCCCTCTTTTATAAGCTCTCTTATATGAGAAGCCGAAGCAAAATTACCAGACTCTGCCTGAGAATCATGTGCAACAGCTTCACGCTTTACGGCATAAGGCACTAGCCATGGGGCTATACGCTTTGCCGCCTTTATATACTCAACTGCAAGAACGTTATTTGGTGTGGAGAATATCTCTTCGGCGGTTCTGCCATAAAGACCTATGGAGGCTTCATACATAGCCTGCGGGTAGGACTTTCCCTGAGATAAAAGTTCTCTTACCTGCTGTGAATTTTCAAGCATTGCGGATATTTCAGCTGCCTGTTCAAGGGCGTTCCTATCACCGCTTTCACAGCCGAAAGACAAGGTCGTTACCACGTCCTCCCCAAGACCTGCAAGAAGCCTTACTGCACTTCTTGCAAAGACCTCACTGTTTGAACATGAGAACGGGCATGGCAGTTCTATAACAAGGTCTGCACCGTTTCTTATAGCAGCCTGCGCTCTGTCATATTTTGAGAAAACAGCCGCTGAGCCACGCTGCACGCAATCGCCGCTCATTACTGCGACGATACCCTCTGCGCCAGCCTGTCTTGTGGCTTGTATCTGATATTTGTGTCCGTTATGGAACGGATTATATTCCGCAACTATTCCCGCAATTTTCATTTTTTACTCCTCTTTCTACCCTATGCATATTTTATTCCGTCTTTCAAAAGCTTACTGCGAATTATGATACTAATATGTTAAGCCCTAGTAAAAAAATTGTGCAATATGTATATTTATGAAAAAAGCTCTTGAAATTTATCATTAATATTGATATACTATAAGTATATGATATTATGGGCTTAAAGTCAAGCCCGTTATCTGACATATTATAATCGGGAGGAGATTTTTTCCAATGAAAATCTTAGTTGTAAACGCAGGTTCATCATCACTTAAATATCAGCTTCTGGATATGAAGGACGAGTCTGTTATCGCAAAGGGCAACTGCGACCGTATCGGTATCGACGGCCATGTGAGCGCAAAGACAGGCGACGGCAGACACATCGAGGAGGATTGCAATTTCCCTACTCACACTGAGGCTTTTGAAAAGCTCGTTGAGGTACTCACATCAGGCGAAACAAAGGTCATCGACTCTATGTCTGAGATATCAGCCGTTGGTCACAGAATAGTTCAGGGTGCTGAGGTATTCAAGGAGACCTGCCTTGTAACAGACGAAGTTATCGACCAGATCGACGCACTGGCTGAGCTTGCACCTGTACATAACCACCCACACGCTCTTGCACTGAGAGCCTGCAAGGCAGTTATCCCAGCAGGCACACCACAGGTAGTCGTATTCGACACTGCTTTCCACTCAACAATGCCAAGAAAGGCTTATCTCTACGGTCTGCCATACGAGTGCTACACTGATCTTCATGTAAGAAAATACGGCTTCCACGGAACATCACACAGATTTGTTTCAGGCGAGCTTGCAAGAGTAATGGGCAAGCCTATCGAGGAGCTTAAGATAGTTTCATGCCACCTTGGCAACGGCTCATCTATCACAGCCATCAACGGCGGCAAGTCTGTTGACACATCAATGGGATTCACTCCTCTTGACGGTCTTGTAATGGGCACACGCTGCGGTTCTGTTGACCCTTCTGCTGTTGACTATGTTGAGAAGAAAATGGGCTTTACACCTGACCAGATGACAGAATACATGAACAAGAAGTCAGGCTTCCTTGGTCTTTCTGGTATCGGCTCTGACAACAGAGATATTCAGGCTGCTGCAAGCGAGGGCAACGAGAGAGCTCTTATCGTAAGCGAGATATTTGCTTATCAGATCAAGAAGTTCATAGGCTCATACGCTGCTGCAATGAACGGCCTTGACGCTGTCATCTTCACAGGCGGTATCGGTGAGAACGCACCTGAGGTAAGAGCTGCTGCTTGCTCAAATCTCGATATCCTCGGTATCCACATTGACGCTGAGAAAAACCTCTGCCGTGGAATCCTCAAGGAGATATCCACAGACGATTCTAAGACAAAGGTTTACGTTATCCCAACAAACGAAGAGCTTCTCATTGCAAGAGATACTCTGGCACTTGTTACAAAGTAATATTTCAGATAACATTAAGGACGGCTTTCTTATGAGAGCCGTCCTTTTTTTGCGCATAAAAAAAGGCACAGGAGAGGTTTTCCTGTGCCTTGATTTGTTTGATAAGACCGCCAATTTTCATGTAGGGGCTGGCGCCCTCGACAACCCGATTTTGAGAGTTTAAAAGTTTGAATTATCGCGAAGTTTTGTGGGTTGACGAAATATCGAGAAATGGGACGTAGTATTTCTGCAAAGCAGGAATTGCGTCGCTCCACTACATATTTGTTTGAATGTACGATATTGACTATATACGTTTTCCAAACACCATTGTATCAGGTCTTAACGCCTGAGAACTGCGTCTGATAAAGTCTGTAGTAACAGCCCTTGGCGGCGATAAGCTCCTCATGGCTACCCTGCTCTGCAACACGTCCACCGTCGATAACGACTATCTTATCGGCGTCACGGATAGTGGAAAGTCGGTGAGCGATGATAAGGGACGTTCTGTTTTTCATAAGAGCCACCATTGCGGACTGAATGTGCATCTCAGTTCTGGTATCAACTGAGGAAGTGGCTTCGTCAAGAATAAGTATCTTCGGGTCGGCAAGCACTGCTCTTGCTATGGAGAGAAGCTGACGCTGACCTTGTGAAAGGTTTGAGCCGCCCTCGGCAAGCACTGTGTCGTAACCCTCGGAAAGTCTTTCTATGAACTCGTCTGCGTTCGCAAACTTTGCCGCCGCCTTTATTTCATCAAGGGTGGCATTTTCTCTGCCGTAGCGGATATTCTCCTCTATGGTGTCCTTAAAAAGCACTGTATCCTGCAAAACTATGGCTATGGAACGTCTGAGCTTGTCTTTCGGGATATCGTAAATGCTCTGACCGTCTATGGTTATCTCACCGCTGTCAACGGGATAAAATCTTGTGAGAAGATTTACTATGGTGGTCTTGCCTGAGCCTGTTGCACCGACTATGGCTATTTTCTGACCTGCTTTTACTTCAAGATCAAGGTCTTTTAGCACCTGCTTTTCAGGAACGTACGAGAAGTCGATATGCTTGAAGCTGATATCGCCTTTGACGTTTTCCACCTCAAAGTCAACCTTGCCCTCGTCAGTTTCCTTATCAGCGTCCATGACCTCAAATATACGCTCTGCGCCTGCTATTGCGGTCTGGATATTTGCAAACTGATTTGCAATCTCATTGATAGGACGTGAAAACTGTTTTGAATAGAGTATAAAAGCCTGAATAGTTCCCACTGTTATAAAGCCTTTTATTGCGAACCAGCCGCCGAAGGCTGCGATAAGGATAAAGCCGAAATTGGATATTAAGTTCATGCAAGGGCCCATTACACCACCGAATATCTGAGCTTTTATGCCGCATTTTTTCAGATTGTTGCTCATTTTCTCGAACTTGTCAACAGCGTCCTGCTCTTTGCCATAGGAAACCACAGTTCTATATCCGACTACCATTTCTTCCACTTCACCGTTTATCTCGCCAAGGAGCACCTGCTGTTTGATGAAGTATTTCTTCATATACTTTGTGAGAACGCCTGAAACGAATATGGTAAGGAACACTGTAGACAGTGAGATAAGGGTAAGAAGCGGTGAATACAGAAGCATTATGACAACTGTTCCCACTATGGTCAGCACGCCTGAGATGAGCGAGCCTATAGACTGGGAGATAGTTGTGGAGATATTCTCGACGTCGTTTGTCATACGGCTCATTATATCGCCATGGCTGTGGGTATCGAGATATTTTATAGGAAGTCTTACAAGGCTTGAGAACAAGTCTTTACGCATGGTCTTTACTGTGTACTGTGAAAGCTTTGCGGAGAATATTCCCTGCATATAGGTGAAAACAGAGGACAGGAGATAAACTGCACCAAGACCTATGAGCGTTTTGCCAAGCGCACCGAAGTCAACGCTTGTTTTCTTTTTGGTGAGAGTAATGCCTGTCTCTTATACACATCTGACGCTGCCGACG
>ENA-OZEB01000643-OZEB01000643.1-human-gut-metagenome-genome-assembly--contig:-NODE-643-length-10440-cov-5.295041_pt1 | contig 10440 bp, 8 predicted proteins | sample MGYA00245060_ERZ653593 | MGnify/ENA primary metagenome ERZ653593 (study PRJEB26926, sample SAMN06164989) | human gut metagenome | biome: ENVO:00009003; feature: ENVO:2100002; material: ENVO:00002003... | reverse complement strand
ATCTACACTTATGCGATCGTCGGCAGCGTCAGATGTGTATAAGAGACAGGTTGCCATATTTCTTGCCATAATTTTCTGCTGTTATTACATAATCAGCCAGTCGAGGTGGGGCTTTTATACTGCCGGAGGGCCGGTCAGGCAGCAGGCAAATGTCCTGGGGGCGGATGAGAGCACACCATCGGAGGTGGATGGGGCAAATGATACCGGGGAGATGCAGCCGGAGAAGGACGAAACGGAGTCTGATGCGGAGCCGGAGATAACGAAGAGGGCGTATCTCACATTTGACGATGGGCCATCCGGGAACACAGTGGAGATACTGGATATCCTTGATAAATACGATGTGAAGGCAACATTTTTTGTCGTGGGGCGCGACAAGAGCTATTATGATGCCTACCGGGATATAGTGGATAGGGGACATACACTGGGGCTTCATTCGTACACCCATGATTACGATAAAATATATGGAAGCCTTGCTGATTTCTCCGAAGATATTGAGGAATTGCGAAATTTATTGTATGATGTAACAGGTGTAAATTGTGTATATTACAGATTCCCGGGCGGCAGTTCAAATACGGTATCCAGAGTGGATATGAACACCCTGATAGACTATGTGAATGCCGAGGGGCTTATATATTATGATTGGAATGCGCTGAACAATGATGCCGTGTGTGGCAGCTACACGCCGGAGCAGCTTGTCGACAATATCATGAAGGATGCACTGCAGCACGACGATGTGGTCATATTGATGCATGATCTTGAGTCGAGGCACACCACGGTGGAATCACTGCCGATGCTCATTGAAAGACTCCGGGATGATGGGTATGAGCTGCTGCCTATAGATGAGAATGCACCACTTATCAGGCACAGATGAGAAGGGACGGATATATGCCATGACTTATGAAGAGGCAAGAAGTTATATAGAATATACGGACACCATGGGAAGCGTTCTGGGGCTTGACAGTATAAAGGAGCTGCTGAGAAGGCTGGGCGATCCGCAGGACGCAGTCCCGGTTATACATATAGCAGGAACAAATGGCAAAGGTTCGATATGCGCATTTCTGGACGAGATACTTGAGAGTGCAGGATACAGTGTGGGAAGATATATATCTCCGACGATATTTACATATCTTGAAAGATTTCAGATAGATAAGGAATATATGTCTGAGGAGGATTTTGCCGTATATCTTGAGACGGTGAAAGATGCAGCGGATGACATGGTGTCGGACGGCTGGGGAAGACCCACATCGTTTGAGACGGAGACAGCGGTGGCGTTCTGTTATTTCTGCGACAAAAAGGTCGATTTCCTGTTGCTTGAGACCGGAATGGGAGGCCTGGAGGATGCCACAAATGTGTGTAGCCACCCGGTCTGTACGATAATAGCAAGTATAAGCATGGATCACATGCATTTCCTCGGGAACACCCTGAGGGATATATACAGACAGAAGCTTGGAATATTGAAAAAGAACTGCCCATGTGTGGCGTACCCGCTTGCCTCAGAGCTTGAGGATATGTGGGATATGGCATGTGAGCAGAATAATATATCGGACTTGGCGGTACTTATCAGGGAGAAGGATATAGAGATATGCGGAGAGTCTGTTGATGGAAGTGAATATATATATGGCGGACAGAGATACGAACTTCAGGTCCCGGGCATATATCAGATATATAACAGTGCCACAGCGGCTGCGACCGCACATGTTCTCATGAGGCTTGGATATGAGCTGACTGAGGATGACATAAGGAGAGGACTTAAAGCGACGTTCTGGAAGGGAAGATTCCAGAAGCTTATGGACAAACCTCTCATGTATGTGGACGGCGCGCACAATCCGGGAGGCTGGAGAGCACTTAGACAGAACATAGATGAGTATTTTGCCGGAAGAGACCTCATATATATATGTGGGGTGTTCAAGGACAAAGACTATGAGCAGATGCTCAGGATCATGATGCCGGGGGCTTCTGCGTTCATAGCAGTTGAGCCGGATAACCCGAGAGCACTTTCAAGGCATGAGCTGAAAAAGCTGGCAGGGACATATATAGATGAAGTCTATGAGCAGGAAGATGTGGACGATGCCGTGAGGCTGGCGATGACGCTGGCTGATGGCAGGCAGGATCCGGTGGTGATGGTATTTGGCTCGCTGTCATTTATTGGGCCGATCATAGACCGTGCGGAACATGGAGGATATATAGAAAGCTGATGCAGACAGAGATGGACAGAGTGGACAGGATCATATACAACGATGAATACAGACGTCTCATGGAGACTGTGCGGAACAAGGAGACCGACAGGATATTCTGCCGGCATGGATTTGAGCACTGCCTGGATGTTGCCAGGATAGCGTATATAATGAATATCGAACAGGGATATGCGATAGACAGGGAGATCATATATGCCGCGGCACTTCTTCACGATGTGGGACGGGCAGATCCTGATGACACCGGCAGGAAGCATCATGAGCTGAGTGTTGAGTATGCGGGCAGAATACTGGAGCAGTGCGGATTTTCCACGCAGGAGAATGAGCAGATATGTGATGCCATAGGCTCACACAATACAGACGGTGCTGAGCGGGAAGGACTGGCATATGTGTTGTATAATGCGGATAAGCTGTCTCGAAACTGTTTTGACTGCAAGGCATCAGACCAGTGTTACTGGCTGGAGAGTGCACGCAATACAGGGATAAAATATTAAGGGAAATACCAAGGGATCGCACGTCATGTGCGGATATTTTATATCTGGAGGATAAAAGGATGATAATAGGAAACAAGACATTTGAGAGTGGAAAAGAACCTTATGTGATGGGGATACTGAATGTGACCCCGGATTCATTTTCGGATGGAGGACAGCATAACACCATGGACACAGCTCTGTTTACCACAGAGAAGATGATAGCTGAGGGTGCTGTGATAATAGATGTTGGCGGTGAGTCCACAAGACCTGGATATACAAAGATATCGGATGAGGAGGAGATAGAGAGGACCGCACCGATCATAGAGGCGATAAAGAGAGATTTCGACGTGGCAGTATCACTCGACACATACAAGTCTGCGGTGGCTGAGGCTGGTATACATGCAGGTGCAGATCTCATAAACGATATATGGGGACTGAAGTACGATGAGAAGATGGCGGCTGTCATAGCGAAGTACGACAAGGCGTGCTGTCTTATGCACAACAGGGAGAACACAGATTACACAGACTATCTGGCTGATGTTGTATCAGATCTGGATGAGTCGGTTAACATGGCTCTGGCAGCAGGCATAGACAGGGACAAGATCATGGTGGATCCGGGAATAGGATTTGCAAAGGATCTGCATCAGAATCTGCTCCTCATGAACAACCTGGAGCTGCTCCACAAATGGGATCTCCCGATACTCCTCGGAACGTCGAGAAAGTCGATGATAGGACTTACACTTGATCTTCCGGTGACCGAGCGCGAGGAGGGAACAGTTGCCACATCAGTGCTTGGGCTTGTGAAGGGCTGCGATTTCTTCAGAGTACACGATGTGAAGAGCAACTACAGAGCACTCAAGATGACGCATGCGATGCTGAGTGCCAGATAAAATATAGCGGAGGTGCGGTATGGACAGTATCAATATAAAAGGACTTGAGGTATTTGCACATCACGGAGTGTACAGGGAGGAGAATGTCCTTGGACAGAAGTTCGTGGTGGACGTATCCATGCAGGTGTCGACCCAGGAGGCCGGCAGAAGTGATGATATAAGAAAATCTGTGAACTATGGCAGCGTGTGCGATGGCATACAGAAGGTCATGAAGAACAGAAATTATAAATTGATAGAGACTGTGGCTGAGGAGATAGCAGACATGATACTTCTCACTTACGATGATGTGAGAGGGGTAAATGTGACGGTAAAGAAGCCGTGGGCTCCGGTCATGGTACATGTAGATACAGTGTCCGTGTCCATAAGCAGAAAAAAGCACACAGCATATCTTGGACTTGGGTCAAATATCGGTGACAGGGAATCATATCTGGACATGGCCATAGATGAGCTGAACAAGGATAAATACACCAAGGTGACAAGAGTATCAGATTTTATAGAGACCGAGCCGTATGGCGGCGTTGAGCAGGACGATTTCCTGAACGGCTGTCTGGAGATAGAGACGCTCAGGACTCCTGAGGAACTGCTGAGACTGGTGAATGGAATAGAGAAAGCGGCGGGAAGAGAGAGGCTGATCCACTGGGGACCGAGAACTCTGGATATCGATATCCTGCTTTATGATGATGTCGTGTATGACAGTGAGGATCTTCACATACCACACGTGGAGATGCACAAGAGAGAGTTTGTACTTGAACCGTTGTCCGCGATAGCGGGATACAAGAGGCACCCGCTGCTTGGCAAGACAATATCCGAGCTTCGTGCCGGGCTGGACAAACAGTGACAAATTTGACACTTCAAGTGGAAGGATAGATAGAATGAATACATTGGAAGAGATAAACAGTCTGGAGGAGCAGATACAGCAGCTTATCACCAGAAAGAATGAGCTTATCGACAGAGCGTGTGTTGAGGGCAGAGATATTGCGCTGGCACATATAAGCTCTGATGTGGTGAGCGGGTTTGTGCCCGTGGATCATCTGAAGGTCGATAAAGACACGGTGGTTGTATACCAGGGTGTTCCGGGGGCTTACAGTCATCAGGCTATGCATGACTATTTTGGCAAGGATATAAAGAATGTAAATGTTGCAAAATTTGAGGATGTCATAGAGACGGTGAAGAGCGGCAAGGCTGATTACGGAGTCCTGCCTATAGAGAATTCCTCTGCCGGATTTGTGAGTGGTATATATGATATGGTTGGCAGCAGCGGCCTGACCATCGTGGGCGGAGACGAGGTCAAGGTGGCACATATGCTCATGGGAGTTCCGGGCTCAAAGCTTTCTGATATACAGACTGTATATTCCCATCCGCAGGGGCTTCTGCAGTGCAGTGAATTCCTAAACAGAGCCGGATACGCACAGTGCCCGGTTGCGAACACTGCAGTGGGTGCGGTGAAGGTCAGGGATGAAGGTGATATTACCCAGGCTGCCATAGCGAGCGCTCTTGCCGCAGATATATACGGACTTGAGATACTCAAGGACGATATAGTCAACAATGAGAACAACACAACGAGATTTATCATACTGTCAAAGAAAAAGGAGTATGTGAAGAGTGCGGGAAATATATCTGTATGCTTTGCACTGCCACATGAGAGTGGAACCCTTTACAGTATACTTGGACATATAAAACATAACGGGCTCAATATGACAAGCATTGAGTCGAGGCCTCTCAGGGGAAGAAAATGGGAATATTCATTCTTCATAACTCTTGAGGGAAGTCTCATGGATCCGGCGACGATAGATGCGCTGGATCATATAAATAAGGATTCTATGGATTTCAAGATAATTGGAACATACTGATAAGTAACATGAAAGGTGGGGTAGATATGGCAAGTAAGGTATTTGCAGCCATCGATGTAGGTTCTAACGAGCTGTCAATGAAGGTGTATGAGATAACTCCCAAAAAAGGGGCGAGGGAGATCGATTACGTCAACAGCACAGTTGAGCTCGGAAGTGATACCTACAACAGTGGCAGGATAACCGAGGATTCCATAATGAAGGTATGTGAGATCCTCAACAAATTCCGCAGGAAGATGAGGGAATACGATGTGCGTGAATACAAGGCGTATGCATCGTCCGCTGTGCGTGAGGCGGAGAATTCAGTCATGGTCCTTGAGAGGATAAAGCAGCACACAGGCATCGACGTCGCAGTGCTCAGCAACTCGGAGCAGAGATTCATGAACTACAAGGCGTATGCGGCAAAGTCAAAGTTTGAGGATGCCGACACGAAGAACAGGGCGCTTCTGGACATAGGAGCGGGAAGTCTTCAGATATCTATATTTGACAAGCAGAATCTGATCCAGACACAGAACCTTCCTATAGGAGCCGTGAGAATAAGGGATTATCTGGCAAAATACGGCGCAGACACGGTGGCTCTGGAGAATATCATGGAGGAGTTCGTATCGAACTTCATAGAGGAGTTCAGGAACCTCTTTATAAACGATAAGGACATCAAGAGCATAATAGCCATAGGAGACGGAATCGCAAATCTGAAGAAGGTCGGACCGGAGCTGAATATCACAGACAAGATCACAAGAGATCAGTTCCGCGTGCTTTATCACAAGGTAGTTGAGACCACCCCGGAGGTCCTTTCAGAAAAATACGGTGTGCCATACGAGAGGGCGACACTGATGCTTCCGATGGCGATCATTTACCAGTCATTCCTCGACAACTCAAGGGCGGAGGATATCATCACGCCGGATGTTACGTTCTGTGACGGAATAGTTGCCGATTATATGGATAAGAACGGAACGCTTCTGCTGAATAAGAATTTCGACGAGGATATCATTGCATCGGCAAACAGCATAGCCAAGAAATATAAGGTCAACAGGAAGCACACGCAGAATGTGACGCAGAACGCACTGGATATATTTGATTCCTTCAAGAGCGTCCACGGACTCGGAAGGAGAGAGAGACTGCAGCTCCAGATCGCAGCCATGCTCCACAGTTGTGGCAAATTTGTAAATATGAACGAGGGCACCATGATGTCCTATCACATAATCATGTCCACGGAGATACTTGGACTGTCCCACAAGGAGAGGGAGGAGATTGCAAATATTGTGAAGTTCAACGAGTATTATCTCCCTTCACAGACAAAGGCACAGGTATCGCTGATGACTGCGGATTACATGAAGGTCGCCAAGCTGGCATCCATACTGAGACTTGCGGATGTCCTTGACAAGAGCCACAGGCAGAAGATAAGTGACATGAAGTTCAGCTTCAAGGACTACGTGCTCACGATGACGGTAGATACACTGAATGATATTACGCTTGAGGCAGGGGTGTTCAAGACCAAGACTGAACTGTTCAGAAAGGTCTTTGGAGTGAAGCCTGTGTTAAAACAGAAAAGGGGGTTGTAAAGGATGGCAGATAAGAATCCGATATTTTATAACAGAGAGCTCAGTTGGCTTGAATTTGACAAGAGATGTCTGTCCGAGGCGAAGGACAGGACCATTCCTCTGTTTGAGAGAATAAAGTTCCTGAGTATAACGGCATCCAATCTGGATGAGTTCTTCATGGTAAGAATAGCATCACTCACGGATATGGTGCATGCCGGATACACCAAGAAGGATATAGCCGGAATGACGGCGCGGGAGCAGCTTGACGCACTCCATGCCAGCACCAAAGAGTTCATGAAGAACCAGTATCAGACACTGAACAGATCCCTCATCCCTCAGCTTGCCCAGAACGGATTGAAGCTTGTGAGACACCATGAGGATCTCACTCCAAAGCAGGCAAAGTACGTGGACAAATACTTTGAGAAGGATGTATACCCGGTACTCACACCTATGGCGGTGGACTCGTCCAGACCATTCCCGCTGGTGCGCAATAAATCACTGAATATAGGTGCACTCATATACGATAAGAAAAAGGACGTGACGGATATAGCGACCGTCCAGGTTCCATCTGTACTTCCAAGGATCGTGAGACTTCCTTCTGAGGAGAAGGGCGTTACCGAGATAATTCTTCTGGAGGAGGTTATCGAGAAGAACCTTGACAAGCTGTTCCTGAACTACGACATAGTGTGTGCATATCCATACCGTATCATGAGAAATGCAGACTTCTCCATAGATGAGGAGGAGACCGCAGATCTGCTGAAGGAGATCGAGAAGCAGCTCAAGCAGAGACAGTGGGGCGAGGTCATAAGACTTGAGGTGGACGAGGCCATGGACAAGAAGCTCCTTAAGGAGCTCAAGAAGCATCTTGGAGTCGATGACGAGGTCGTATACAAGATCAACGGACCTCTGGATCTCACATTCCTCATGAAGGTGAACGGCATAGATGGTTTTGACCATCTGAAGTATCCTAAGTACAAACCGCAGCCTGTACCTGGAATGGGCGATTACAGCCATATATTTGACAGGATAAAGAAGGGAGACATCCTTCTGTTCCATCCATATTATGAGTTCACACCGGTCATAGAGTTCATAAAACAGGCGGCAAATGATCCTGATGTCCTGGCGATCAAGCAGACACTTTACCGTGTCAGCGGCAATTCACCTATCATCGCGGCACTTGCACAGGCTGCCGAAAATGGCAAGCAGGTAACTGTTCTCGTCGAGCTCAAGGCAAGATTTGACGAGGAGAACAATATAGCGTGGGCCAAGAAGCTGGAGCAGGCGGGCTGTCATGTTATCTATGGCCTTGTGGGTCTTAAGACACATTCCAAGATCGCGCTGGTTGTCAGACGCGAGGAGGACGGAATTAGAAGATATGTGCATCTGGGAACAGGAAATTACAATGATCAGACCGCAAAGCTTTACACTGACATGGGACTTCTCACCTGCAGTGATGCCATAGGAGAGGACGCGACGGCGGTGTTCAACATGCTGTCAGGATATTCAGAGCCGAAGAAGTGGAACAAGCTTGCAGTTGCCCCAATCTGGCTGAAGGACAAATTCCTCATGCTGATAGGCCGTGAGGCAGAGAATGCGAGACAGGGCAAAAAGGCAAGGATAGTTGCCAAGATGAACAGTCTCTGTGATCCGGTGATCATGAATGCGCTCTACGATGCCTCAAAGGCAGGCGTAAAGATCGAACTCATCGTCAGGGGAATATGCTGTATCAAGGCAGGAGTTCCGGGACTTTCAGATAATATATCAGTAAGATCCATAGTTGGAAATTATCTTGAGCACTCGAGAATATTCTATTTCTATAATGACGGATTTGAGGATATATACATGGGAAGTGCGGACTGGATGCCTAGAAATCTGGACAAGCGAGTTGAGATAACGTTCCCTGTAGAGGATCCGGAGCTTAAGAAGAAGATAAAGAATATCCTTAAGATACAGCTTGAGGATACACTCAAGGCTCACATCATGCAGCCTGACGGCTCATATGCGAAGCAGGATCTCAGGGGCAAGGCAAAGCTTGATTCACAGATGTATTTTGTGAAGCTTGCGCAGGAGAGTCAGAAGCCGGTGAAGGAAGAGGACAATGACAGGGTGTTCATCCCGGTTGAATCCCACGGCGATAATGAGTGATATAAAGGCAGCACAGAGGCATATCGACAAAAGAAAAATAACAGTTGACACACGGCTGGCGATGTGGTATTCTACCATTGCTGTGTGAAACAGTGAACATAGAAGCAGAGTATCCACTCTCACCTCAGCATGGTCTGACATGACTCGGGTTAATATTTAGCTTAGAAGATTTACAGGGTTTTCCTGAGTTTGAATATGCTTTGTATTAAGAAAGTGGATAGATGGTTCTATCCACTTTTCTTATGTCAGAGAATTGAATTTTAAAAGTGTGGAGGTAGAGAGTCATTAGCGATTTAATGATCAACGAACAGATTAGAGACAGAGAGGTACGACTCATCGGAGAAGATGGTCAGCTTGTTGGAATAATGTCATCCAGGGATGCATACAAGATGGCTCAGGATGCAGGACTTGATCTTGTGAAGATAGCACCTAAGGCACAGCCACCGGTGTGCAAGATAGTTGACTATGGTAAGTATCGTTATGAGCAGGCCAGAAAAGAGAAAGAGGCCAAGAAGAAGCAGAAGACCATGGAAGTCAAGGAAGTCAGACTTTCACCGAACATCGATGCGAATGACCTTAATACCAAGATCAATCAGGCAAGAAAGTTCCTTGAGCATGGCGATAAGGTTAAGGTTACACTGCGATTCAGGGGAAGAGAGCTTGCGCATGTAGAGCAGTCAAAGGTTATTCTTGACAACTTTGCTGAGAAGCTTGCAGAGATAGCAGTTATCGATAAGCCTGCTAAGTTTGAAGGAAGAAGCATGATAATGTTTTTAACACAAAAGCGTTAAATTATTATAGACATATAATTCAAGGAGGAAGTAAGTAAAATGGCTAAATTAAAGACAAAAAGAGCAGCAGCTAAGCGTTTCAAGAAAACAGCTAACGGCGGTTTAAAGAGATCTAAAGCTTATAAGAGTCATATCTTAACAAAGAAGACTAAGAAGCAAAAGAGAAATCTTACTCACACGGGTTTGGTAGCTAGTGTTGACGTAAGCAACGTAAAGCAGATGCTTTGCATGAAGTAATCTTTATTCATTAAGCGAGTTTTATAACGATTTTTATTAACCGAATGCATTTAGCAATCAAGTTCATCCTAAGAGATGACGCTAACATTCAAAACAGATTAGAATTATGCCTAGATCAGTAAATCATGTTGCTTCTAGAGCAAGAAGAAAGAAAATTTTAGGTCTTACCAAAGGTTATTTTGGTGCAAGAAAGAATGTATGGACAGTAGCAAAAAACACTTGGGAAAAAGGTTTGACCTACGCATACCGTGACCGTAAGAACAAGAAACGCAATTTCCGTGCTTTGTGGATTCAGCGTATCAATGCTGCTGCTCGTCTGGAAGG
>ENA-OZEB01000641-OZEB01000641.1-human-gut-metagenome-genome-assembly--contig:-NODE-641-length-10449-cov-5.033769_pt1 | contig 10449 bp, 11 predicted proteins | sample MGYA00245060_ERZ653593 | MGnify/ENA primary metagenome ERZ653593 (study PRJEB26926, sample SAMN06164989) | human gut metagenome | biome: ENVO:00009003; feature: ENVO:2100002; material: ENVO:00002003... | reverse complement strand
TAAATAAACATTAAAATGTATAAAATTTAATCTTGGCACATTTATGGCACAAACCTAAAAATAATTATTTTTCATATCGCGTCACTTGCAAAACTTACCTCTCGACGAGTGACAACAAAAAAGAGGGCCGAACCTATAAAAGTCCGACCCTCTCTTTTCGGTGTTACCGTGTTTAACAGGATTATTATAACACTTTGAGTTTTGCTTGGCAAGCGTTTTTGCAGTTGAGGGGGAAAATTAGTCAAAAACATCTATTTGCTCTCAGTTGGAGCATTATCAACTAAGGCATTTACATCAATAGGTTGGAGCAAAATAGGGGTTAAACCAGGTTGAGTAGTTAATAAAGAAACTTGGCTACGAATAAACGGCATCATAATTGCTACCGTATTCTTTTTTAAAATCTCATTAGCAATTTCTTCACTAAAATTTTCTCTTTCCAGTCTAAAAAATCCTAAAGCAGTTAAACTTAAATCAAAATTTTTCTCTTCATCAAATATTGTTGTGACTATTTGAATTTTTACTTGATTTCTATCATCATCTTTTTCCGCATAGTCAATATTATAAGTTGACAATAATTTTAACGGTTTACCGTTTCCTTTAAATTTGAAAGAATACGCCGGAAAATAGAAACTGATCATTTCCAGCTTACTCTTGAACTCATTATCACCCATTATAAGGTCTCCTTTTTTGTAATTTTAGGCAGCCGTCTCAACCGTATCAATGAGCGTATAACTCCCTGATAGGTCGTAACATCCCTTCATCTCTACCGGTAATTGCATCTTTATCGGCGAAAATGCAGTTTGAAAATCTTTCTCTTCTCCGTTTTTATCGACCACTGTTACTTTTCGAATTTTTTCTAACAACTCTGGATTCTCGGAAATAAGAGAAAACAAAACCGCGCTACTTCCAACAACCTTATTAGTCCCCTGTTCCCATTTTTCTACTGCTTTTTTAGTAACTCCCATCACGTTCGCTAAAGCAATCTGGGTTAATTTAAATTTCTTTCTGAAATCTTTAACAAATTTACTGCTAATATCAATTTCAAGATAAGAAACAACCACCCGCTCACTGTTCATTAGTCCATTAATGTTGATCACTTTTGGCCTCCATTTAACTCTTTAATATATTCATCCACAAGCTCTTTTAATTTATTCCGATCGCTTGCGGAAATATTCTCGTTTTCGCCGTGTCCATGTCTATATATATGTAAAAGATATCCGAAATGGTTAATGTTATCTACAAGGACTATACAACGATATCCGTATGATTTTCCTTCTCCTCTTTCTTTATCATCGCTTCTAAGCTTCGAATAGTTTGCCTTTCTTTCTTCCCCCCAATAAATAACTTGATAAGAAGGTCTGTTTTCTCCCATCTTTAATTCTTCAGCAATATTTTGCGCAATTCTTGCCAATTCCTCTTTCCGTAATTTCTGTCTTTTTATATCTTTGATTATATTATAGGGAGTAAAAGGTTTAAATTCTTCCTGTATTTCTTCAAAATTAAGGCTGACTTTATATTCTACATACCCCATATACTTCTCCCAATCTTTTGTACCCTACATAATAGGGTATATCCAATATACTACAAATTAATCTTTTTGTCAACAGTTTTGGTAAAAATATTTTTTAAATCACTACATTGATTATTTGATTTCGTTTCAATAGCAAAAAACGGAATTGATAATATTATAGCCCATAAATAGCCTGTGTCAACCCTTTACTGCCAACTTTTTTCTAAAAAGCACAAAAAACCCCGACAAAGCAGTATTACCTGCCCTGTCGGGGTATTCTTCAATCATCATAGTCATGCGAAGCAAGCACGGCTACGAGCCAAATCAGAAATATCGTAATCATACGTTCTCCTCCTTGCTCTCTTCGGTTTTCGGCGGATTCGCCTTGCACCAGTCCAGAAAATTATCCGCTTCCGACGCTTTTAAGCGATAGCGGTTGCATTCCGTCACCGTCGTGTTCTGCCATGCGAAAATAAACTTATTCGCTACGTTGATGATAATAAATGCCACCTTGATTAATGCCATAATTACCGTTTGCTTGTTGAAATTCATCAGCAGGTCCACTCCGATAGAACAGGCGAACAGGGAAGAAATAATATTTGTCACGATCGAATTGACGCTGTTTATCTTGTTCGCCACGTCCGCGCGATAGGCTTCGGAGGGCGAGCGATACGCCTTGGCCGTTTCTTCCCAGCGCAGGAAATCGGGGTCATAGTGATGGATTTTCACTTTGTTGGCTTTCCGTATCGCTTTTTTCTGTCCGTCCGTCAAGATATCCGTCGGGTACTGCGCGCGTACCTCCCGCAAGGTCTTGCCCGCGTATTTTTCAAGGTATGTAGAAAAATCGAGATTGTAATTCAGACAAATCACCTTTCGGACGTTGTTCTGCTCGGTAATCTCGTAGCTTCTGCAATATTCCGCAATCCTTGCGCCATAGCCTTGCGCACGCAGTTCTTTCAGCTTTTTATCGGCCGTTTCCCGTACCTCGATAAATCCTTCCGTCATATGCGCTTTATTCGTCGCTATCTTTTTTGTTACCGTGCCGAGAGAGTAGCTCCCCACCATCAGCCATACGCAGTTGACGGAAAAGTCTTTTACCCCGATTTCCCCGTCAAAACAAAGCGTAACAAAATAAGTCGCCAACATTGCCAAGAATATGGATACGGCGGTAGAGATAAGTACCCCGTTTACAAATGCGTTTATATTCTTTTTCGGCTTGATCACGGGCGCGTAAATAATCTGTTCAGGTTTCTCCGTCTTGATAGGTTCAATCATTTATCGCCTCCGTTCAGGTTTGTTACCTCCACCTGCCCGCAATGCCGCCATAACTCCTCAAACTCTTTGGACAGCTTGAAGCAGACCGCCCCGAGCGTATTTCCGATCGCCGCGAACGCAAAGACGAACGTCAAGCCCTCTATCGTGGTTTTTTCCATAGAATTGACAAGCGCCATAAGTCCGAACAGCACCCAGCAGATCACCGCGGCGTTAGGGCTTTTCATGACCTTTATGAGCGCTTTATACAGCGGCAGGGCGGCGCATACCACGACGACCACGAACACCCCCGACAACGTGCTGTTTGCGTCTTTGACTACGATTACAGGCAGCTTCCAAAGCCCCGCAATCAAAGTAGGCACGACGCAAAACGCCATGCCCACCCAATACGCGATTAATCTTGCATTATAATACCACTCTTTAGAGTGTTTGATCTTCTTCATCGGCTTTCTCCTTTGTCTCGCCGTCTATCTCCCGGATCGCCGCGTTCAAATCATGCTTAATCGCCTCTTTGCTCGCCGCGCCGATATTCGTTCTGTCGATAAACTGCATAAACGCTTTCGCATGAAATACCATAGCTTTCGTCAGCGATTCCACGTCCCTTTTCGTGCTATCGCCCGTCTGCCCGTTGTGGTTGCTCTCGTCAATCAGTCCGTTGGTGCCTTTAAGCTGTAAATCCAGCTTCTCGGAAACTTCTTTGAGCTGCTTTTTCAGTTTCCCGTTTTTGACGTTGGTGTAGATGAGATACACGACGAACACGAGAAGTTGCACGACGGAAGCCACGGTGGAGATCGTCACTTGCTTTTCGGAAGCGGCCGCTTTTATCGCTTCTACTGCTTTGGCGTACTCGCTCCCTATCCCCGCTTGGTCCGCATACTTTTGCACCCATGCGAGAAACGCGTCCAGATCGAACTCGGGGTCGGGCGCGGGTGTTTCCTCGACTGTTTCGCTATCGTCGCTTGTAGCCTCGTTTGCGCTGTCCTGCGGGGCTTCTATCGACGTTTCCTCTGCGGCTGCCGAATATGTACCCGTGCCAAAAATCAGACCTATACACACACTCAAAAGCGCGACTAAAATCACGACAATCAACACGTTTATAATTCTTTTCTTTTTCATCTTCTTTTACTCCTTGAATGTTAATTCCACGCCATCGTTGACGTAGCTTTTGAATTTTGCGAGAAGCTCTTCTTTTACCTCGATTTCTTCAGCCAAAGCAATTTCGAGCGACTCTATCTTTTCGGTTTGAATACGTACGGTCTTTGTCAGACTTGCGGCCGTATTCTGCAAATCCGTTAGAAGTCCGTGGGCGTAAAACTGTCCCTCAATATCCTTTAAGATCAGAGGCTCTATGTCGTACTCCGAAACTTTCACCCCGCGAACGCAATGAATGACTTTTCCGTCTAATTGTCCCGCTCTAAGCTCCTCAATCGGAATTGCCGTTTTACAAGCCTTAAGCGTGACTTTCTTCTCTGCCTGACTGTTTATCCGATAGATGAATATAAACTCGCCCGACAAGCCTTTTACGCCCTCAAAATCGAGTTCAAGCGCATTGTCTGCAATAGAAAAGGCAGGCTCTGCAAACCTGCCTATCCCGTGATATTTAAGATATACTTTCATTCCGTTCCCTCCCTTTCCGCCGAGAGAAGATGTGCGATTTTGTAATTGGCTTCAAGGTCGAATTTCTGTTGCCATTCTTCTATCAGGTTTTTTATATAGTCGGGTACGCCTTCCTCGACTTTTGCCTCATCAAGGAGAACGATAATCCGATTAAACATTTCCTGGACGAGAGTATAGGCTTCTACTTTTGGATAGTTCTTTACAGGGATAGCGTCGTATTCTTCGAGAGCTTCCGTAATAGACACCTCGGGAATACCGATAGAAATGCCGTTTTCAATAATACTGTCCGCACAATCTAACGCCAATTTGTAATACTCCTCCATATTCTCATGATCCGAGGGAAAGTTTTTTGAAATAATGTTGTGATGCAGGACTATGATGTTTTCATAGCCCACCTTTAAGGCTTTTTCTGCTGAACGATAATTTTTCATTGTTTCTCCTTCATTTAATCCACTTGGGTTTTTCGGGGATTATCCCCGTTTCTGGCGCGTCCAGCCACGCTTTGCGCCAACTCTGGACTTCGGCTTTTTGCTCCTCTGTTAAAGAAGCGTACCACGCCGCTCTGTCTGCTATGTCAAAGCATTCTTTGCGGCGCAGTTGCCGAATTGCTAAACTTTCCACGGCCGTACCTTTCAGCTCGGGTAGCTCCTCGCGTTGTAAAGGCCTCCGTTCAAGTATCTTTTTAGACATTTGTAGTTCCTCCTGTTAAAGTAAAGTAGTCTTGTTTAACGGTATCTTCCGCCCCGTATTCGCTGTTATCTGTCGAGCCTTGGTCTATCGTTTCGCTTCCGTTCTTCCATGCGATATACTTAGACTTGTCAAACGGAGTCGCTTCGGTCGTGGCTTCGGCGGTTTTGTAGGTCACGGTAAAAGGATTGCCTGCGGCGGCAAGCTCGGCAAGGTGGGCTTTGAATGTTTGTATGTCATTCCCAAATTGAGATGATAGAAATCGAATATAGCCACTATCTGCGGCGACGAGTTCTCCGCTTGAAGCCCTCCACATTCCGTTCCGCGTTATCTCTTTGAAATGATTTGCTACGCAATTTATTGCGTTTGGATTAGAAAATACGCCCGTAATAGATACTCCAATCTCTGTGGCTCCTTCGCTATTTGTGATTGAAGCGAAAGATTCCGTCCCGTCCAACGTCAAAGTATTACTCTGTCTTTTCGTTTCCCCCGTTTCGGGATAGGCGACGTCATACTCGGCTAACTCGATAGGCGCTTCGGCGGCGATCGTGTCGGAGATGTACGGCTCGTAAGGCAGAGCGGAAGTGCCGTAGTTGAGCATGGGACGGAATACAATGTTATTAACCGTCTTGCCTGTATATACCCTTATATATAGGTTCATTTTATTATCCGCAGCCGTAAAGGCAGCTCCGTTCCCAACGTCTTGAAATATACCAAAAGAGGATTCCACACGTAAAGCGTAATTATTAGCTCCACCCGATGGACAGCCGCTTAAAAAATATTTATCTCCTTTTGAAATAGGTAAATCCAAAACTATGCGAAAATAAGCGTCTGCCGTAGCCGTACCATTTGTCGTTACGCTACCATCTCCGTTGTTGGTAAAAGTGATACCACTTCTGGTTACCGTACCGTCCGCATACGGATAAGGTATCAAATTCTTCCCCGTGCTCACGATTTTTTCAAAACTCGCGTTTTTCAAGCCCGCAAACCATTTGCTGTACGGTTTCGCTTCGGTTCCCTCGTTCAGCATGGGGCGGAATACGAGATTGTTTACGGTTGTTCCCGATTTTATAACAATTCGCCAAACTTGATCGGAGGGTAAATTATTGAGCACTACGCCATTTCCCGTGTCTTTGCTCGCTGTAAAATTTTCCGAGATATAATATGTCGTATCACTACCGCCCGAGGGACAACCACTTAAAAAGTAGCTTTCAGAATAACCTTGAATAGGACCTCTTAATAGCATAAAATCCGCGTCGGAGGTCGCCGTCCCGTTTACCATAATACTTCCGTCAGAGTTAACCGTAAAAGTAACTCCGTTTGCCGTTTTTGTTGTTTCCGTGTATGGATATGGTATCAAATTTTCCGTCGCAACGGTTTTCCCGCGGATTTCCTTAACCGTCGTCTGCACTCCATCAACGATATTCTCGCCGTCTGCCGTCTCCCGCGTCGTGTAGGCCTGCTCCAAGGTTGTTACCGTCACTACCTGCGCCTGTTCTAAAATCGTGTACAAATCCTCGACGTTTTGGTTAGTTTGCGCAAGCTGGCCTTGCATATCACTGATAGCCGTATCTACATACCCTTTGTTTGCTGCTTCTATGTCAGCGTACGGAGTTCTCGTCTCGATACACCCGTTGGTTTTTCGTTTCGCAATCGTTGAGATTTTATCTGTTTCGGATATCTCCGTATATCCGTTTGTCGTCCCGAATCGATCGTCTTTCGAAACGATATACGCATATGTTCCGTTTGCAAACGGCTCCACTTTGTTTAGTTTCGTGTTATCCGCGTCATCTACATATTTTTTCGAGACCGCGTCATCATCCTGCGCAGGCGCAAGCGGCACTTTGATTTGTCCGTTTTCGTCTTTCGTAACTATGTTCTCGGGTATATCCGATGTCAAAGCAAGCGTTCCGGATTTTACAGGGTATTTGAAACGATCGCTACCTTTCACTATAGCGTCAGCGTCTATGCCGACACCATTAATAGAAGTAAATCCATTAAATGTATTTATTCCTGTATGCGTTTTGTTTCCTGAAATTGTCTGATTGGTATCGACAGTCACGTAATTATTGGGTAAGTCTCCGATTTCGCTCTGAATTTCCGTCAGCGTTGCCTTTATCTTATCCAGCTCGGTTGGGTCTATCGGTTCGTCCTGACCTAAATAAGCACTCTCCAAAACGATTAAATCGGCTGTTTGCGTTGTAGTTACCGAGATAATCGTCTGCGCGTCTGCATTTGTATTATCTATGCTTTCCACGTTCACCACGACGGTTTGCGTTCCTGCATACACGCAGAACTCTTTCGGCGTAATCGTCGTATATACTCTAAATTCAACCCCGCCGATAGTCTGCTCCCTCTCATAATCGAGATAATAACTTTTTGTCGTCAGCTTGGAACCGTTGGGCGCGGTTAGGATTGCACCCGTTTTTACAAGGTTCACAAAAGTGCCGTTCTCGTTCTCATATAAAAGACTTTTGGGAACAAAAACAGTTAACTGCGAATTGCGGTAACAGCCTTCGTAAAGGTCAAAGTCTTTGTAAAGATACGCAAGGCTTCCGCTGGGTCTTAAATAAATTTTGATTTCATTCATATTGTTTTTCCTCGATTTTCAATATTAAAACCGCACCCACAAAATGCACGGCTTTTCTGTATAAAATTTCCATATTTTTGAAAAACTCTTGACAGAGCTGTTTTTTTGTAGTATCATGGTTTTGTAAATCTGCAAAGGAGATTTTCCATGAAAAAACTTTTCAGTTCTTTATGCGTTTTCGCTATCCTCTGTCTTTTGGCTTTCTCGGGCTGTACTTCGGAAAGTTCAAACAACGCAAGTGAATGGGTCGAAGTGCAAAGTATTACTTACTATATAGACACAACCAATTATCAACATACGGCGCAAGAAAAAAAGCTTACCTCCTATATTTACGCAAAAATTAAAGACAGAGAGCAAATAACAGAAAGCGAATATACAGAAGCCAGCCAAGAGCTAAAAACATCTTTCTTTGCCCAAACTGATAACCTTGACATTCCTGAAAATAGAAATGAAACGATAAAACAGATAAAAAAATTAGTCGGAAAGACTATTTACTCGAATTATTGGGGCTATCAGAAATATTTTTTTGAAAGTTATGAGATAAGATATGTCAAAGTCCGATTTATAAATTCCGACTGTCTCGAAATCAACTATGTTGATTCAAAATCTCATTATATAAAAATATTGCCGTTATCTTACGAAATAACATATTTTGAAGATTAAATTGCTACCGCTCGGGTAATTCCGAGCGGTAGTTTTCATTTGCTGTTATAAATCTTCAAGCCACAATTCGTAGTTTTCCCATTGATACGAAATATTATCTTGGTTCCAGAAGCGAATACCATTTGCAAAACGTTGCCGCAAGTCGTCGCGGGCGGTATTGCTGATATTACCCGTAATCCCTTGGAGTTGCGCTTTAACGTAGTTGTGATACTTTCGAATATGTGCGTAATCTTTCACATTAGCAATCGAATTAAATGTGAATCCGTACAGGTTCATGAAATCGTTTGCCGTTTTGAGATCTCCCTCAAGAGCGGAATACTTCTCGACATACAGCCCTAAATCGGTAGCAAACATATTGAAAATAACATTTCCGTTGGCATTCTTTAACTGATCGGGTGCATTTTTCATATTATCCACAGTCATAGAACGGTCGATTAAGGTCTGCGCTACGTCAAGCCCCGCCGAAAGACCGCTTCCTACTGCCCCCGCTATGTTTCCGCTTGCAGCTTGTGATATAACTCCTGCTGTAGATTTTACCGCCCCAAAACCGATTTTTAGGTTAGATTGCATAAAGAAATTTTTGTTATTTGCGATAAATGCGGCGTATGCGCTGTTGGTGAACGCAAGGCCATTATCCGTACTTCCGACCAAGCCCGTATAGTTTTCCTCTGTGCCCTCAAGATAAAGCCCTGTAGGCTTCAAACGCATATAATATCTCGTAATTTCAGGCTGGATAGGTTCGCTATACATAAATAAAATATCGTTAGAGTTTATTTTTTGTATATCATAGGCGAATGTATCTCCGTTTGCGGCCGTGATAACAAGCTCTTTGAAGTTTTGCCCGTTTAATTTAGGGTTGTAGGCAAGGTTTGGAGGTTGCGGTGCTATAATTTCACTTTTGGCTACAGAATTTAGTTCGGTCATAAAGTAATCATATGAAAAAAGTTCTTTTTCTTTTTGAACCGAGCCGAAAAATAGCCCCATATTAAAACTTTTGTGCGTGTATGTATATATAGCCGAGTTAAAGCCGTAAAGTTCTGTGCTTGTAATTTTTTCATTAAAAGTCATGGCGGGATTGCCGACTTGAGATTCGGCGGAAACAATCAAATTCCCCCCAACAACTGCCAAATCATCTGCAAAATCAAAAGGAGGGATTATCGATATTTTTTTTGTGTAGTAATAACTTGTATCGGCATTTTTACCCTCAAATTTATTCGCAGCATACATATTTGGTATAAATTCGTATTCTTTATCATTGAAAGTTGTCTTTACTTTTATAACGTTTGTTGTATTCGCAGAAGTTCCGTTCTCATAATCGGGTTCATGAATATATATCGGATAGCATATACAGCCCGTCGCGCCGTCCTCTCCCAACGGATAAATTGTGCGCCCAAAAACTTGAGCCGTTACTTCTCCGTCATTACCTCCATAAATATACGGAATATTATACGTCGCCGTCGGATCGATAAACACATAAACCCAATAAGCGACATTCTCATTTAACCAATCATCAACGGTAGTATTCCCTGTGAATTTCAAAGACAGTTTTTGTCTATCTACAAGACGTTTAGGGAAATTCATGCCCTCTTCGGCGTTAAATATTTTAGAAGCGGGGTCTGCAATAAAATTTACTCTGGGTCCGCTTGTTTCTTGAAACCTGTTCAAATGCGCCCGCTCAATCATGCAGTCGGAAAACGAGATATTCGGGTCGAAGAAGAACGTCTGAACGGTATCAAGGCGTAAATCGAGGAGCATTTTTCCGCCCGCGCCGATTGTCGCTTTCGTGATATAATAGAAGAAAAAGCGTATGGAATCAGGCCCCAACGGCGCGAAGTTATCTATCACCTTGATAACCGCGTAGTTCTTGTTTGCGAGGTTGAATTGATTTTTGAATTTCGCGTCTTTTTGATATACCTGCGAAGTTATAAACAGCGAGTCGAGGTTCGGGGCTTCGATATTGACGAACGGCGCGTCGCCGTCTGAAATTTTCTTCTCGAAGTAGTCGTATTGTTCGACCTTGCTTTCAAAATATCTCGTATCTTCGCCGTTCATATCGAACGGGAAATCCAAAAGCCCCAGCCAATAATTTGTGTCGGGGCCGTCATAGTCG
>ENA-OZEB01000640-OZEB01000640.1-human-gut-metagenome-genome-assembly--contig:-NODE-640-length-10453-cov-4.411521_pt1 | contig 10453 bp, 7 predicted proteins | sample MGYA00245060_ERZ653593 | MGnify/ENA primary metagenome ERZ653593 (study PRJEB26926, sample SAMN06164989) | human gut metagenome | biome: ENVO:00009003; feature: ENVO:2100002; material: ENVO:00002003... | reverse complement strand
TCGTTAAGAGAATCGCAGCTATGGGTGCTGCTGTTATGATGATGAGTTCTATGGCTATTGGGGCTAGTGCATATAATTCCGGAGATACATATTCAAGTGCGACGTGGACAATAAGTGCAAAATACACACAAAGCACTAAATCTATAACCAAGACTCTTAAAGCTGGCAATAAAGTTAAGATCAACAACGGTACAACAAAGAATGTTATTATAACAAGTTGGACTGGGCAAGATGAGGTGCTCTATTCTAATGTTACGTTTAGTTCACCAAATGGCAGCAATAAAGTAACGATAGATAAAAGAGACAATTATGAGTATTTTATAACGATGACATCGTCATATAAACCAACAGCAGAAGTGAAGAATAAAATCACACTCAATAATTATGATGAGGATGATATAAAAGCTTCAGGATACACAAGAACGCCTAAATAATGTGCTATGGCTGCTGCTTGTCGGCAGCCATTTTTATAAAAGGAGCAACGATGAAAGAAATATTTAAGATATTTGTACTTCTTGTGATGATATGTACGTTTACAGCCTGTGCAGCAGGCGGTAAAACCAGTGATACAAAAGATATCAGCATAAAGCTTGAGAGCTTTTCTGATGTAAAAAAAGATATTTTGTCAACTGATACAGAGTATGAAAATATTTCTGTACCGACTGAAACACTTCAAGCCTTGGCAAATGATCTGCCGGAAAAGGCTGAACTCGCTGACCTAAAGCAGGTGAACGATCGTGAGCAGTGTTTCGGTAAAATAAGGCCGCTGTTTATTTCCGACAAGGACTATAAGAAAGAGTATTATCAGGGCTTTGACAGTTCTTTTCCTGCCGGCAACGTTTATGATGACACAACGTACTATTTAAATGTTGCATCAAATGGAGGCATCGGATTTCTTTCTAAAGAATCTGCCTATGACTGTGAAACAATAAAAACAGTTTTTGTAGACAGACCCTATGAAGACGAAGAGTATGTTCTTGGCGGACAGACGTATAAACTCAGTCAGGGCGTTGAGTATGTAGACGGCTTTTTGCAGGCTTTGACCGACAGCGGATTTGGAAATATGAAAATAGCTTACGTTGATGTATTGAAATACGATCAGGAAAATGCTCTGCTTTTTCATATTCAAAGAACCGTCGATGGAATCGCCCTGAACGATTTCTTTTATAGCGACGGGGATTTTGATGAATATCCGTATTTTGGAGCAAAGCTGTATATGACCGCTCCAAACACCGTAGGAGAGTTCTTGGGAGATCATGGCTTTTGCGAGCTTGACGGCTCTGCGGAAAGTGTCGATAAATGCGTTACCTTAGAAAGTGCTTTAGATATATGTGAAAATACACTTGCGGCAAATCATAAATATACAGTCAATAAAATAGACCTCGGATATATGCAGAATGTTGTTAAAGCAAACGGTGAACCATGGAACAAGGATAGCGACGGACAGTTCTATTTTCAAGGTGATACAAAATATAAAACAGAGCTTGGCTGGTTTATATGGCTCGACACCACCACAGACAATGAACGAATGGTATTTGTCAATGCTCTGAATGGAGAAGCTTTGGTACTGTTCAACAATGCAGATGTTTCGGAAAACTGAGGATAGAACATGAATTTCAATAAGTGTCTGAAAACACAGCTTTATAAAATGCTCATCAGCCCTGTGCCTGTAATATGTGCCATTATGATATTTGGCTTGTGCTGTATAACAAATGTTTACACCGATGCAGACGGCGGAAAAGGCTATTCAGTATTGACCATACTGCTTTTGCGTGACCCCACAGAGGCTGTTGAAGGAAATTCTGTCGTTCGTGAAAATATCATTCGTGCAGCTATGAGCAGCTGGCTGATAATGTTTTCGCCTGTTGTATGCGTTCTGCCGTTTGTTAAAAGTGTTTCAGCAGAGAACAGCTCGTTAAAGCGGTTTGAAATGCAACGCAGCGGAAAAATTGCTTTTGCTGCATCAAGACTTGTGTCGGCGGTGCTTACTTCAGCGGCGGTACTTTGTCTGGGATACGGGCTTTTTGTGATATTTACAGTAATTATGTTTCCGTCTGTTATGGATACGAACAGTCATTCAGCTGCGGCAGTGCTTCATTCAATGAGTATAGGCTGCTTTTATTTGAGCCGAATGGCAGGTGCTTTTATAATAGGAGCGTTAAGTGCATTGCCTGCATATATCATCTCTGTTTTCAGCAGAAACAAATATATGATGACTTGCATACCGTTTATGTTCTTTTATTTTTACAACACTCTTATAAACAGACTTTCAAAAGGGTTTTCCGCCAATGTCGGAAAGATCGTCAGCTTATTTTCATTCAACGGGATATTCCGAGCCATAGAAAACGGCATGACTGTGTATGTGATCTTAGCCGCAGCCGTATTGATGATACTTGCGGCGATAATTGGCGTCAGCTTCTTGCAAAGGAGGTATGACTGTTGTGAGTAAAACAAGAATAAGGGCGGTATGGGGGACGGCACAAAGTGAATATATCAAATGGATATGCAGTTCAAGAATGTTGATATTTCTATGTGCATTGATATTCATAGATCAATTTGCCGTAAAGCCGTTAGTTGAGATATCAAAACAAACAGGCGTTAAACTTGGTCTGTTTGAGCCGTTTATTGCAATAACCAATTCAGACGTACTGCTGATGATAATGCCCATAGTTTTTATTACGCTTATAGGAGATTTTCCTAAAAACGATGGAAATATGCTGTTTTGCGTGCAGCGCACATGGCGTGTTAATTGGCTGCTTGGGCAAATGCTTTTTCTTGTTATGTCTTCACTTACATTTATGCTTGGAGTTATACTCAGCACGTTTCTTGCGGCGGCAGGTTATTTGCAATGGAGCGAACAATGGTCGGCAACAGTCACAGATTACAGCAGGCTCTTTCCCGAGAACGCCGATAGCGTTGCTGCAAATCTTATTCCTGAAAATCTTTACTACCAATATGTACCGCTGCGGTCGGCAGGCAATTCTGCGGTGCTGATATTTCTGCTGTTGTTGGTGTGCGGTCTTATTATGCTCGTTTTTGCAGAGCTTAGGCAAAAGCTTCTGGGTGTAGGCATAAATGTCTTTTTACTTCTGGCAGGCGGTGCGGCAATATACCTTGAAACGCCGATACGCTGGGCTTTTCCGTGTTGTAATGCCATAGTGAAAACGCATTTTACAAAGTTCTTCAGGCAGCAGATATATGAAATATCTTATTCCTACATATATTTCTTTTCAATCATAGTATCTTTGATCTTGCTGTCATTAGTTTTGCTACGGAAAACTAATTTTCTGACGGCTGGGGAGGAATGATAATGGATATCATAGGAGTTAGCAACGTATGCCTTACGCTTGGCAAAACGGAGATACTAAAGCACATAAACGTGTCCTTTGAGAAGGGCAAAATACACGGACTTATCGGACGAAACGGCAGCGGAAAGACAATGCTTATGAAGTGCATATGTGGTTTTATCAAGCCCACGAGCGGTGAGATTATCGTTGACGGCAAGCAAGTGGGCAAGGACGTTGACTTCCCGAAAGATATGGGTATCATTATTGAAACACCTGGGTTTATACCATATTACAGTGGATACAAAAATCTCAAACTTCTTGCGGGGCTGAACAACAAGATCGGCAAAGAGGAGATAAAAAGCAGTATGAAACAGGTGGGGCTTGACCCTGATTTAAAGCGCCACGTTCGTAAATACAGCCTTGGTATGCAGCAGCGTTTGGGACTTGCACAAGCCATTATGGAAAATCCGAAGATACTCATTCTTGACGAGCCTTTCAATGGTCTTGACAAGGACGGCGTAAAAGAAATGCGTGAGTACCTACTTTCATACAAAGAGCAGGGTAAGACTATCCTTATCTGCTCTCATTCGGCGGAGGATATCTCTGTGCTGTGCGACACCGTCCACGAAATGGATAAGGGTGTGATAAGTGAGATCAAGGGGTAAGCTGATCAAAAAAACATCATCTGCGTCAGTGCGAGGCTTTGCCGTTGGCTAAGAATGGGACATTGGAAAATAAACCGGATAGCATTTTCAAATAAGTTTTGATATATAACGCAAAAAGACAGATACCTCAGTCAAATGAAGTATCTGTCTTTCTTATTTCTTAGTTATAGCCTGCTGTATAGGTCTTTCATAATAGTTGTTGAAAAGCTTCTATATTAGTACCGACCTAAGCCGTCCGCCATATTTTTTATATTGTATTAAAGCTGTGTATCAACAAAAATTGTATAGATAGCCTTCATTGCAGATTCAAAATCAGCCTCATTCACACCGATGATGATGTTAAGCTCGCTAGAGCCCTGATCTATCATCTTTACGTTTACATGAGCGTGTGCAAGGGCTGAGAATATTCTGCCTGCTGTACCTCTGTTTGACTTCATTGCACGTCCCACAACTGCAATAAGTGCAAGGTCTGTTTCAATATCAATTGTATCAGGGTGACAGTTTCTGTGCAGACCTGACATTATCTCCTGCTCCTTTGGAGCAAACTCTGCCTGATGAACAACGACAGACATTGTGTCGATGCCTGATGGCATATGCTCAAAGCAGATACCATTCTTCTCGAAAACTTCAAGAACTCTTCTGCCGAAACCAAGCTCTGCGTTCATCATATCCTTTTCGATATTAACTACAGTAAAGCCCTTCTTGCCTGCTATACCTGTGATCGTGAATGCAGGCTTCTGAGATGTGGACTCAACGATCATTGTACCCATATCCTCAGGCTTGTTTGTGTTCTTGATGTTTATTGGGATACCTGCTTTTCTTACAGGGAAAATAGCGTCCTCATGAAGTACGCCTGCACCCATGTAAGAAAGCTCTCTCAGTTCCTTATATGTTATGGTAGTGATAGGCTGTGGGTTGTCGATAATTCTAGGGTCGCATACCAGGAAGCCTGATACGTCTGTCCAGTTCTCATAAAGATCAGCGTTTACTGCTGCGGCAACGATAGAACCTGTTACGTCAGAACCGCCTCTTGAAAATGTCTTGATAGTATCGTTTGGCATTGAGCCGTAGAAACCAGGTATTACCGCATTGTCAAGTGTAGCAAGTCTTTGAGGAAGCACCTCGTTTGTTCTTGCAGAATCAAACTGACCCTGATCGTTAAAATAGATAACATCGGCAGCGTCAACAAAGTTATATCCAAGATATTTAGCAAGAACGATACCGTTAAGATACTCGCCACGAGAAGCCGCATAGTCACGTCCTGCCTTGCCGATAAAGCAAGCCTTGATAGTTTCAAACTCCTTTTCAAGAGAAAGGTCAAGACCCAGATCATTGATTATGCCGTAATATCTTTCCTTGATAGCGTCGAACTCGCTGCTGAAATCCTTGCCCTTTGCAGCAAGATCATAGCAGCCGTAAAGCATATCAGTTACCTTTGTATCGTTTGAAAATCTTTTACCAGGAGCAGACGGCACAACAAATCTTCTTGAGCTTTCCGCTGTGATTATCTCCTTTACCTTTTTGAACTGCTCAGCACTTGCAAGAGAGCTTCCGCCGAATTTTACAACCTTTGTCATTTCACAAACCCCTTATAAACTATAGAATTATTCCTGTCTGCGTACTTTTCCCACGCTGACGTTACAATAAATAGTATACCGAATTTGCGTGATTAAGTCAATGTATAAATGGACTAATTTTTATAGTTTTTTCGATGTATGTTTGTGAAATACGCTTGTATTTGTATGGTGGACAACTCATACTTATCTGTCTGCCTATTATCTGTAATGTTCGTCTATACACTTATCATGTTTTCGTGAAAGAAAACCCCAGCGTTCTTCAACACAAAATGCAGCAGATAAAACAAGCGGCAAAGAAAGCAGCACAGCCGCAATAATAAGAATAGCCATATTACTTACGTTCACAAGAACGCCTCCCGTCTCGGTTTTGTTATGACTACATTATAGCGTTCCTTACTTAAACAGACCTTAACGCAAAGTGAAAACTATGTGAAAAAAAGCCCCGACCGAAGTCAGGGCTTTTTTTCATCAGACTGCTTAAACCGTCACAGCCTGAGTATTATTCTTTTTAAGCACCTCAATAAAATCTTTTTCAGGAACAGGCTTTGAGAAGTAGTATCCCTGAATGAAATCACAGCCCATGCCAAGAAGCGTGTCGAGCTGATGCTTGTCCTCGATACCCTCGGCAACTATCTGCATATTGAGCTTCTTTATCATCGCCACTGTACTCTCAATGGCGATATGCGCCTTTTCGCTCTTGAAACATTCCCAGACTATTTCCTTTTCAAGCTTGATAAACCTGAAAGGCAGGCTGAGAAGATATGTCATATTTGAATATCCCGTACCATAATCGTCAAGTGCAAACTTCACACCATAGTCGGAAAGGGTCTTGATGTTTTTCTCCATAATGTGCGGAGTATACACCGCCGCAGTTTCCGTTACTTCAAGACAAATAGACGATGGGTCTACCTTGTATCTGTCCATAATGCTGAGAAGCTGCTCTACAAGGTCAGATTGCATACACTGGACTACCGATAGGTTTACCTGCACATATTCGATACCAAGTGAAGTTCCCACGCCTTTCTTTATAAATCGGCAGGCTTCCTCGAAAACATATTTGCCTATTTTGAGTATCTTGCCGTTTTCCTCAGCTATAGGAATAAATTCCTGTGGAGGGATAAAACCAAGCTTTTCATCCTTAAGCCTAACAAGGGCTTCACAGGAAACTATCTTGTTTCTTGAACTTGAATATATCGGCTGATAGTATACCTCAAAGCCACGATTATCCAGAGCCTTGTCTATAGCATTCTCTACCTCGCTTCGACGTTTGCTGTCATAAAAGTTTATGTCAGTTGCATGAAGAAGTCTTTCGGTTTCAGGTTCACGATGCTTGAACTGCTCGATAAAGTCCACCAGCATATCTGCATTGTCAACGTCCTCAGGGCAGTCGATACGCATAAAGCAGGCTGTTATCAAAGTATCAACAGTACCTATATTCCAGTTTTCAGACAGCTTTTTCCTTATTGCACGATACGTTTCCCCCACCTTTTCAGAATCCTTCGGAAACATAAGAGCAAAGCATTCGTCCTCCAAATAAAATCCATCGCCCAGATTAACAAAGTTATAAAGATAGTCGGAAAAGCTTCTTAACAGAGAGTTGGAAAAACGTCCGCCAAAGGTTTTCATAAACATTTTGAAATCCGGTATCCTTATGAGCAATAATGTAAAATCAGAAGCTGAGGCATATTTTATGGAACACCTATTGACAAAGCTGCTCCAGTTGAGCATTTTCGTTCCTTGGTCTATCATATCGTCCTGACTTTGCAAAGTGAACATTATTAGAAGCATACATACAGATGCCGCAAAGCACTCCACAAGAAGGAGTTTATTGATCATCTGAACAATTACCGCCACTACAGTCATTGAGATAAAGGCTGTTATAGAAGTGACCACCTGTCTTGATAGCATACTTCTATTACCCATTGCGTAAACGATGCCAAATATAAGATAATAAATCGCCACAATGTATGTAAATGGCTGAAGAGTGCCACGATGATAACCACCTTGACTATCCACATAGATGATAAAATGTGTTGCAGGCGTCGTAATCACGAGCAAAAGGTCAACGATCATCGGTGTATATAAAAAGCTTTTGAAAAGAGCAGACATCTCTTTATAGCCGTCCGTCAGGAAAAGTATATATATCACAAATAGAAACGGAATAAGATTATGTGTAAAATAATAAGCCGTATGGAAGAAGATTTTAAGCCCTATGCCCCATTCGCCGGTAGAAAACACACTTAAAATATCCAACACAGTTGACAAAGCCGAGTCGCCCACGAGAATGCCAAAGACCTTATTCTTATTGCACGGAATACGCTTTTTGAAATAGAATACAACTCCTGTGATAGCATATATCACAAGGGCACATATATCATAATGGATAATATAACCCACAACGCAGACCTCCCCGTATTGTTATGATAATATTTTAACATAACTCTGTTATGGCTTCAACCGATTTAACAAAAAGTTATAATATTTTTGGTTGTGTGCATAACTTACATATAAATAAAAGCCCGAATTTATGGTTTTTGTCAATTATTATCTATTCGTTGTAATGTTCATTCTTGCGGTTTATTGATAAGATATCATAAACATTTTAACATTATCCTAAAGCTTCACCCAAAAATGAAAAGTTAGAAAAACGATGATAATTTAACTTACGGCAAAAGATTATACATAGTTTTAAATGATTTTTAAATTTGTCGGTTTGACTTGACTAATAAACAATATAGAGTTATACTGAAATCACGGTAAAGATCCTGTCAGAGGACTTGTTATATGCTCGTATTTTGGCAGAGTTTCTGTATATGCCGAAATAATTAGTTCTTACTAATATCTAAAAACAAAACAGGAGGTAATAATTATGTTAAAATGTTTTAAAGACGAGAAATTCTGGTGTGCAGTAGGCGGAGCAGCCGCAGTCATTCTTGGCAAGAAAGTCGTAAAGGCTAAGAAAACAAGAGAGCTTGCCGTTACAGGTCTTGCAAAGGGAATGAAGCTCAAGAGCGACGCTCAGTCAGCATTGAGAAACATGAAGGACGAAGCATCTGACATCTGCTATGACGCTAAGGTCGAGGCAGGGATAGATGACGAGGAAGAAGTAACTGAATAATGAAAGCTCAGATCGTTTATGACAAGCCCTGCCGCATACGTTTCCGCTGTGGTAGCAACGCTTTCACAAAAGAACTTGAACGGTCGATACATAAGCTTGTTATGTCAAACCCGTGGGCGATCACCTGCGAGGCTCACTATGAGAACGGCGGAATACTTATACGCTATAAAGAGGGTCACAGAGCCGAAGCTGTCGAACTTGTAAGAAAGCTCAGAGGAAGCGACCTGGCACCTGTCAGCGACAATCAGTATGACACCGAGGAGATAGACAGAACATTCAGATCTGACCTTGCAAAGCTTGTGATGCAAAGATATATAAGAAAAGCTATTCTGCCTGCACCTATAGGCGCAGCACTTATCGTGTACAGCGGACTTAAATACATAGCAAAGGGCGTAAGCGCACTGTTTGACGGCAAGCTTACAGTTGAAGTGCTTGACGGAGCGTCAATAAGCGCTTGTCTTATCCAGAAAAATTACAATACAGCTGGCACTGTCATGTTCCTGCTTTCTGTATCAGGCTTGCTGGAGGATTACACAAGAGCGAGAACAAGAGCCGCTCTTACCGACAGCTTGGCGATAAAGGCAGATCAGGTATGGCTGGCAGGCAAGGACGCTGATACTCTTATACCAATGTCACAGCTTCAGGTGGACGATTGCATAAGAGTTCGCACAGGAAGCGTTATTCCTGTTGACGGTCAGATAACCGAGGGCGAAGCTTACATAAATGAAGCTTCCATGACAGGCGAGCCTCTTGCGGTCATGAAGAGCGCAGGAGCAAGCGTATTTGCGGGAACAGTTGTCGAGGAAGGCTCAGTTGTGATAAAAGTTCGCAAGCTTTCTTCCGACACAAAGATAAGCAAGATAATCGAGCTTATCGACAACTCAGAAAACCTTAAAGCAGGGGTGCAGAGCAAAGCGGAGCGTCTTGCGGACTCTATCGTGCCGTACAGCTTTCTTGCCTTTGGTCTTACACTGCTGTTTACTAGAAATGTCACAAAAGCAGTTTCCGTTCTTATGGTGGACTATTCCTGCGCTATCAAGCTTTCAACGCCTATAGCCGTTATATCCGCTATTAAAGAAGCCGCTGATGATGACGTTACGGTAAAGGGCGGAAAATATCTTGAAGAATACGCACTTGCCGATTCTATCGTTTTTGACAAGACCGGCACTCTTACAAACGCTGAGCCTGTGCTTGAAAAGGTAATAGCCCTTGGGGATTACTCCGAGGCGGAAACGCTGAAAATTGCGGCTTGCCTTGAAGAGCACTTCCCTCACAGCGTAGCGAGAGCTATAGTAAAGGGTGCGGCCGATAGAGATATCGACCATGCCGAGGAACACGCCGAGGTGCAGTATATAGTTGCCCACGGAATTTCAACAACGCTTCACGGCAAACGTGCTATCATAGGAAGCAGGCATTTTGTCTGCGAGGACGAGGGCATAGAGATAACAGACGAACAGCAGGCTGAGATCGACGAAAAGTCGGGAGCATGCTCGGTAGTTTATCTTGCTGTAGGCGACAAGCTCACAGGTGCGCTCTGCATAAGCGACCCGCCAAGACCTGAAGCTGAGGAAGCTGTTAAACAGCTCAAAGAAGCAGGCATAACAAATATCGTGATGCTCACAGGCGACAGCGCAAAGGCTGCCGAGATAACTGCACAGAAGCTTGGCATATCAGATTTCAGGGCGCAGGTTCTTCCTGAGGACAAGCACAGATATGTTCAACAGCTCAAAGAGCAGGGTCACAGAGTTATAATGCTGTCTCTTATACACATCTCCGAGCACACGAGACGCGGAGTAATCTCGTATG
>ENA-OZEB01000633-OZEB01000633.1-human-gut-metagenome-genome-assembly--contig:-NODE-633-length-10490-cov-6.185721_pt1 | contig 10490 bp, 16 predicted proteins | sample MGYA00245060_ERZ653593 | MGnify/ENA primary metagenome ERZ653593 (study PRJEB26926, sample SAMN06164989) | human gut metagenome | biome: ENVO:00009003; feature: ENVO:2100002; material: ENVO:00002003... | reverse complement strand
GTGTATAAGAGACAGGCCCTCATTCATGGTACATACGCTTGTTGCGGTCCCACTTCATCGTAACCGGGTTGCCGCACTTGCAGGGCACCGTGATTTCGGGGTCTTCCAGATTTGTGCGGCCGCGGGCTTCAAAGTCACAGCAGGGGCAGGTGAACTCATACCGTGTCAGGTTGTCCAGCTGAACTTCCCCGCCGCAACGGCAGGTCACACTGGCGCTGGGTTCCCGCAGGAACCGGCCAAACACATCCCCGCATTTCGGGCAGCGCAGGCGCAGGACACCGTAGGCCGTGCCTTTGTGGATTTCTTTCCGCTGAACACGCTTAGGCTCTGCCCCCGCAGGGGTGCTTGCCTTTGCCTTTTCCGGGATGCCGCCGGTCAGCGCACAGGCGGCAGCATTGGTGCTGACCTCCCGCAATGCCCGGCTCAGGTCAGATTTGATGCTGTGGATCTCCGCCGCATCAGGTGCGGCCTTGAGTTCCTCGTGACGCAGGCAAAAAGTAATCAGGCTCAGCTTCACAGCGCTCTGCTCCAGACGCTCCAGTGCAGAAACAGGGATAGCCCCCATAGTTTTCTCATTCATCGTTTTCAGTCCTTTCTTCATTTTTCTTGCAGTCCTGAACGGCATTGCAAGGTTCATCACAGGCTTTGCAGCACTTATCGCAGTTCGGGTGTGCCGCTTTGCAACGGTCGCAGGGCGCATCTGCCTTTTTAGGGGCATTGGTGGAAAAGATGGCATGGGTTCCGTTCTGCAACGCCTTTTCTTCGTCAGACATTTCATAGCCCAAGGCTACCAGCAGAGTGTAAATAGCGTCGAGACGGCCGTTTTCCTCCCAGCCGTACCCGCCGCTCTGGTAGTCGGGTTTCCAGACCCAGCCCCAGTATCCGTTGCTGCCATCGTCAGCAGCCGAATAGGCCAAGGAGAGCAGTGCCTTTTCCGGCTGGTCGCTGAACACCGAAGTGCTTTCCAGATAATCAAGCAGGTCAACGCCGTCCGTTTCCGGGGGAGCAACGCCCAGCAGCTTGATTGTCAACTCGCCATCGTAATTTGAATCGAACGCATCCACAGCAAAGCGGACGATTTCGCCCAGATGCTTTTTGCACTCTGCCGTGGAAAGCTGCGTCACAAAGTCCCGGCGCAGCTCAAACATATAGTTTGTGAGGGCGGCAAGTTGGTCCTTGTAGAACTGTTCCTGCTGCCGCTTTTCCTCTCGCTTGGCCGTTTCCGCATTCTCTTTTTCCAAGTCACGCTCTTTGTAGAGGTCAATCTGGTTTTGGCTGACCTTGTAGCAGTACGCTACGCTATCGGCATCGTCCGGCACTTCAACGTCCTTGCTGGTGTTCCAATATCCGTATCCTGCAACGTGCGTGTGAGTGCTGTAATTTGCATCAGGATTTTCCACGGCAAATTGGCGAAGCTGCTCGATCCATTCAGCTTTTCTGTGCTGGTATTTCTGGTCGGACAAGGCGTTCTGCATCTCACGGTTAAAATTAGCCGTGCCGAGGGTTTCAAGCACCCGGTTCCGGGCATCCAAATCCTCGATTTTGTTAAGTTCAACAAAATCGGAAAGGGTTGCGCCGCGCTGCTCTGCCTTTTTGAAGTTGTCGTGGTTCAGTTCCAGCAACTTGATGCGCCGCCGGATGGTGGACTGAGAGAAGCCGGAGCGGTCTGCGACGCGCTCCACAGTATCACCCATGTCCAGCATCATCTGGAAGCCTTGCGCCTGCTCGTAGACGGTGAGATCAGACCGCTGCATATTCTCCACCATCATGGTTTGCAGCTGCTCTTTCTCGGTCATATCGACCACAGAGCAGGGCAATTCAAACTTGCCAGCCTGCTGTGCTGCCGCCGCCCGGCGGTGTCCGATGATGATGGTGTAGTCCTCACTGGACCACGCGGCCTTGGGTGTCCATGCCGCCTCTGCTGCCGAAGCGTCGCCGCCATCGGCAATGCACCGGGCAATGTACTCCTGCTTGCCGATGTAGTGTCCCGGAATGACGGTCAGATTCTGGTACACGCCGTTCTCCTTGATGCTGGCTGCAAGCTCGGACAAATCACCCAGTTCTTTGCGCGGGTTATCCGGGTGCGGATGCAGTTGCCGGATGGGGATGTAAGTAATGTCTGCCATGGTGTTTACTCCTTTCTGAATTCGGGTCAGAAAAACGTGAGCTGCCCGGTGCGGGTTTCGTTAAGAGGCTCGTTTTCCGGGGCTTTGGGCTCTTTTTTGATAGATTTTTGCAAATTTGCTGGCTTAATATCGGATTTTTCGATTTTTGCAGGTTCGTCTTTCGGTTCAAGCAATAGGCTCGTCTGCGCTATCTGGCGGCGCATATACCATACATCGGTTGAGAAAAGCGGCATATACCAAATACGGTTTTGTGGTCCTGCGGGCAGCAATCCACGGCTGTCGTAGGCCGTTGCCGGATTCACGAGTGTGTCACCGATGACTACATATCCAGCGCAGCCCATAAAGCTGCACTGGATGTAGCACATCAGCCCAACGATGAAGTCAATATCTTGGGCTATGACAAGGACTTTGTTGTGGTAGCAGATATTCCGTCTTTTGCAGACGTTCAAAAAGGCAAGCAGCGTGGCCCCAGCACCACAGGCCGGGTCAGATACCGAGATGAATCCCTCCATGTCCGGGTGCAGCTTCGGGTCGAACGTAATCTCGGCCATGCAGCGGCACACATCGTAGGGAGTGAAGAACTGCCCGGCGTGCGAGTTGCCCAACTCGCACATCATGTACAGCGAACCGAGGAAGTCTTGGTCAGGATTCTGCTCCATACCCATGATTACCTCGCCCAGCATTTCAGCCATGCCCTCCCGCTCCTTGGAGGAGTATTTGGAAATGATGGTCTGATACGTCTTGGTACGCTCCGGGGCATTTACCTTGTCGGTGCTGTTCGAGATCTCGATGGCCGTCAGAGTGACGAAGTCCTCCCAAATCTCCCAGCGGCTGTGCTTTCCAGTCAGGCTATTGAAGAGTTTGAGGAAGTTTTTCTGGTGGTCATCACGGATGCTGCGTGTCACTGCTGCCTTTGCCATGGATTATTCCTCCTCGCTGTCTGCCTTGGCGAGGTAGTAACGGCCATCGTAGAAGTCAATCACGCCGGCCGTTTCCAGTTCATCCAGCAGGGCGATGGCCTTTTCTGCGGTCACACCCATCTGCTGTTCCAGCAGGGCCTGCGTGATGCCGTCGTTCTGCCGGGCAATCTCGGTGGCCTGCGTCAGTTCGTCCGAGGTGGGCTCGTTCTCCTCGTCATCCTCGATTTCTTCCAGCGGTTCGGCCTCCCCGGGGAGATTCGGGGAATCAGGCTCATTTCCCCGGGGCGCATCCTGCTGCCCACCGGATTCCGGGATGTCAGGCATCTTGTAGCCGAGGGCTGCCAGCTTGCCGCCCTCAACCAAATCCCGGAAGAAAAACTGGAGCCAGAGGTAGTGCATATTCTTGAAGATGTTCTTGATTTTGTTGAACAGGGTGTCGGAGATCGTGAATGTCTTGCTCATGCGGTAGGTCAGGTTTCCGTCCTTGACGGTGAACAAGATGGATGCGCCCGGCGAGATGTAGTTGTCCTCGGTCGCTTCTTCCAGCATCGACATCTGCTCACCAACGCCGCCCAGCGGACGGATAACCAGCTTGATGGGATATGCGTTCTTGATGAACACATAGCTCAGGTTGTTGGCCTCGCAGATGCCCTTGAGTTTTTCACGGTAGACTGCGAAACGTGCGGATTCAGACAGAGAATTATCCATGACGAAGCTCCTTTCAAGTAGCTTTTAAGTAGTCGAAAATTTATAGTCGTTCTCCCGGTTCTCGATGGCGGTCAGACCCAGTGCGTAGGCTGCCCACACATCAGCCTTGAAGCCATAGAAGAAATCCGGGGCTTTCTTTGTGCCCTTGCCGTTTTTCAGGTCGTGGGCTGCAAATCGGTCAATCAATGCCCGCCGGATGGCGGTGTCGTTGGCTCGGCTGTCGTGGCAAATGTGCTTTTTCTCCTCGATGCGGCACATCATCCGCACCGAGCACCGGGACGAAAGCACCTGATAGAACCGGCCGATCCAGACCGTGGTGTCGAAAACGTCCCGACCAACGGACATCCCGTAGGAGGCCACCATTTCGATGACCGCCCACCGCCATCCCTGCTTGGCAGCCGATTCCAGCTTTTTCAGCAGTTCTTCGTTGTCGATTTTTCCGAACTCCAGCGGTCGGAGCGTTTTCTGGTCAATCACGCAGTAGCCAGACTGCACATTGCCGGGGTCAATAGCGATGATGGGCATCACAGGTACGACCTCCCAAACTCCTGAATAAACCGGGCTTCCGGCCAGCCGTAGTGTTCCATAGCCTTTTTCTGCGCCCAGCACTTCAGCCGGAGATCAGCATCACGGTTGTTGTGGATGGCAGTCGGGCCGTTCTGATGGCACCACGGGCAAAGCGTCACCCACAGGCCCAAACGCTTGCTCTTTGCCCGGTAGGCACTCCCGAAGTACACCTCATGCCGCGCAGTACCATACCGCCCACAGATCAGGCAGACCGGCTTATCATGCAGGATGCTAGGCGCATAACCGTTGGAATCCAGCTTTTCGCCGTACTCATTCAGCGGCATCCGTCTCACCTCCCGTCACAATCCAGACCTTGTGAGAACCCCATCCAGACCACGAAATCGCTTCCGCATGGGTACCAACGGCCACATCTAAAGCATTTTCCTTGATGAGCGAGCCGGTATCCTGAACCACCCTCATCCCTACGCCCTCAATCAGAATGACCGTGCCATAGGGAAAGATGCTGGTGTCTGCGGCCACCGTCACGCCCGGCTGAACCTTTGCGCCGCTGGAAGTGATGCCCTGCCCCTCCCCGCAGATATGCGGGTATTCCTCGGAGCAGTAGGCTGTGCATTGAAACTCCCCCGCGTATGTAAGGGCAATGCTCTGATCTGCTGCAATTGTGTCCGTGAGCTGCTCAACCTCGGTCTGCAACTGCTCAATGGTTTCCTTGCGCTCCACGGCCTTGTTCATCCAGTTTTCTTCCCGGCTGGCGTAAATATCCCTCTCCATGGTGAGTTCATCCACCCGGCGGGCATAGACCGCGCTGGCAAGAGCGCTGCCGGTAAAAAGGCTGACTGCACAGGCCAGCGACACGATAGAACGAAACTGCATTTCAACCTCCAATCTGTGCTGCTGCGCCGCCGGGCAGTGCCGGGGGCATCCGATCCGCATCCTTGGCAGCATCCACTGCCTTGACAAAACCGGGCTTGACGTACTGCAAGAGATCCGCATTGGAGCGGTCAAGGGCATCCACCAGCCCCGCCGGGGAGCCAGCCCATTCCCGCACAGCGGCAGGCAAGGCACCGAAGATGCTCCTGTTCTCTGCCCGGAAGTCCTCTGCGGTCAGCTTCCCGGTGGCCGTCACCAGTCCGCCGTGGGTGGCATAGTACTGGTTCCGCTCAATCTTCCGGGCGGCAACGATGGCCTGCGTCCACAGGTCGTTTGCTGTAGGCTGACCGGCGCTCTGCAACTTGCGGATTTCTGCGCACCAGTCAACCAACAGCTGGTTCTGATACCGGCACACCGTCAGCGCTTTTGTCAAAGCCGCCGCGGCCACATCATCCGGGATGTCTTTGAGCGCGGCGGCGTAAATCTGCGACCGCGCCGTGCGCTCATCGGTAGAAAGCGGCCGGCCGAAATAGTTTTCAATCAGTGCCAGCGCATTCTTCAAACATTCAACTGTCATCCTAAACCTCCGAAAATTGCATCATAATCATCCTTGGCGGAGGGCTTTTGCTGTTGACCCGCCGGGGGATTGCGCCGCTCATCACGGGACTGCACATCGCCAATGGTTTTCACGCCCTCATTTTTCCATGCTTTCAGGATGCCGTTGACGTAGTTCCACTTGCGAATCCCGGCCAGTGCGGCCTTTTTGATGGCCAGCAAGATGAGGTCGTCCGTGAAAATCTCCCGCCAGCCCAGCAGGTCTTCCCGCGCTGCTGGTGGGAAACCTCCGAGATTGTCCTCGAAAGAGCGGATGATCTCAGCCAGCCCAGCATCGACGGGCGGACTACCGTTATCTCTTACTCTTTCTCTGTTCTCTATATCTTTCTCTTTATCTATCTCTATCTCTATCTCTTTCTCTGTATGGACATTGTCCACATTGTTGTCCTCGTTGCTGTCTGCACACTTTGGGGGAAGTTGTCTGCGGCGGTTTTCACGCTGAAGGCGCTTCTGCGCAGAGTAGTCTGTTTCACTGCCGACAATGTCTGAGTAGTTGGCCAAAACGAGAACACCATCTTTGTCCTCATAAATTAGACCGATTTGCTTATAGACTTCCAAAGCAACACGGACAGTTGCCAACGAGAACCATTTGCATTCGCGCTGAATTTTTTCTACATCATAAGGAATAATCATATCCCCGATTTGGAAAGCCAGTCGGCCGCCAGTGTTGATGGTTTTGAGACAGAGCATTTGATAAAGGACAACATAGTTGGCACCATCGGGCTGCCCCATGAGGTAATCGATCATGTCCGACGACATAAACGAGTCCTTGAGCTTAATCCAGTAATACCGTTTTCCAGTTGCCATTATCAGCCCCCCTTAGAACGGCAGGTCGTCGCTGTCATCGATGACCGAGAAATCGTCAGGGTCGCCCTGCGAGTAGCTGGGCTGCTGCCCGCCGGGGGCACTCTGCTGCCATTGCTGCCGCTGGTTCTGGGTGGCGAAGCCCATCTGCTGCGGCTGCTGGTTCTGATAGGACGGCTGGTAGCCCGGAGGCGGTGCCTCGCCGCCATCATCAACCCGCTGCTCCGTCTTTGGGCCGCAAAAGTGAATCTTCTGGACCACAAACTCGGTGGCGGTGCGCTTCTGACCGTTCTTGTCCTCGTAGGAGCGGGTCTGGCACTGGCACTCCACAAGAGCCGTGCTGCCCTTGCGGAAATACTGGCAAACGAACTCTGCCGTTTTACGCCATGCCACGAAATTCAGCCAATCGGTAGCCCGCCGGCCATCCTGACCGACATTATCCCGGTCAACGGCCATGCGAAAGCTGGCAACTGTCAGGCCGCTCTGTGTGGTCCGCATTTCAGGATCAGCAGCGAAGCGGCCCTGAAATGTGCAATTATTCAGCATCGGCGGCCTCCTGCCTGACGTTGCAAAATGCGTTCCGCAGCTCCTGCACGAAAGTGCCAGTGTTGTAAGCATCACCGTTGGCGCTCTTCTGGTAGATGATGGCGAGCTCGGTCTGTGCCCGAAGCAAGTCCTTGTACTCCTCAACAGAAATGGAAATCATCGGGATAGGGTTGCTCGAAACAATTACGTTTCCCATAGTTGGTTCCTTTCTTCTCGCATGATGCGGACCACCTTGCGGCACTGGTCCACATCGAACATTCCAATATGCGTAAATTCAATCGGGGTGCCCATCTTCTCGGACAGCCAGCGGTAGGCCTCATTCCGGCGGCCACGGTAGGGACCGTATTTCCAGAGCGGGTCAAATGCTGCATGAGCTGCCTTTTTCCAATTGCGCAACTCCGAATTTGCCAAGCGGCCAAGGGGTTTGTCAGACCCCTTGTGTACGCCGACATAGGCACCGCAGCGAGGGCAGAGGTAAATCATGCCGAAGCTGTGGCCGTGGTAAACCACCGAACTGTCTACGAAGTCTGCGGGCGTTCCGCAGTAGTCGCAGATGACGATTCGGCCTTTCATCGTGACCATTCCTCCTTGTACCGGGCCAACTGCTCCGGGGTATCCGTCTCGATACCCAGAGCCTTGGCTTCATCAATCGCACCGTCAATCAGGTGTGAAAATTCTTTCGTGTCCATCTTGCTGGTGTCCTTGTAAACCAAGTAGCAGTTGAACCATTTTCCGTCCTCTTCCCGCACATCAAAGCAGCGGGTGTATTTGTAGAGGTCGTGAACATCCACGCTGACCGGAAGTTTGAAGCCCACGGTGCAGCCATCCTTATCTCTCGCAACCGTGCCGTAGGCCACAACCAGCCGCTCTTTCACAAGGTCGTCCGATTCGCCAGTTTCGGCGGCGATCTTGTTGACCAGAACATGGAAGTAGGCGTTTGCACTGTGGCTGCGCTTGTTGCGGTGCTTCTTGATTTCAATGTCCAGCAGCGGCTCCTGATTCAGCTTGTCCCACAGACTTCGGAAATCAGAATCAACTTCCAGCGTGATACGCTGCTTACGGTTCAAACTGAAACTCATATCGACCAGCCGCCCGGTCATAAGGCTTTCCAGTGCTCCTTGAACACGTTCATCAGACCGAAAGCATCCAACCAGTCGAAGAAGTCCGAAATGATGGGGCAAATATCCGGCGTTTCATCCCTGCGGTAGCACTCCGTCCAAACGTCCATGCCATTGCTGACAAGGTAGGAAAACTGCTGTGCCTCCGGGATGAGCAGCATATAGGTAGGGTGCTGAGTGCTGGAATAGAATTTCCCGCGCTCATAGCCCTTACTGAACTTGATGTCGTAGATGGTGCCAGCCTTGAGGGCATCGAGGCGACCATACAGGACCACATCCATACCGCGCACCCGAATGGTTTTGCGGGACTTAAACTGCAACTGCCCGCCTTTGATGATGGCGGCAATCTGCCCGGCGGCCCAGTTCCACGGATTATTGGGGTCGTCGCGGCCGTTGACAATGGAGGTCACAAGGTTCTCAAAGTCAATTCCGTTCTGCATAGCCTCCGTCCGGGGCGTAGGCTCCCGGCGCAGGACCAGCATAAACTCTGCCAGCGGGTCGCCCTCGGTGGTCAAATCCTCGTAGGGATTCTCCCGGATGAGGTGCAGCCACGAGGACAGCAGCGAATGAGTAACAAGGTATGCAGCCATTACTGTGCCTCCTCTGCGGGCTTGTACTGGGCAGCGGCCGTATCAAAAGTCAGGCCGAGAGCGGCAATCTTGACTTTCCACTGGGCATTCAGTTCCTGACGGGAAGTCAAGTGGTGCTGCAGAGCCTTGAACGGCGGCATGGCAGCGTTGGCGGTGTCGGCATCCTTGATGCCAGCAATAATCTTGCTGCCCTCTTGCATGACCTGCTCGTAGGCTTCGTTCTCCTTGGCATTTGCAGCCACTTCCTCGGCGGCCTTGCTGTTGTACTCCTCAAACAGTTTGGTCAGGAAGTCGTTCGGGCTGCCGGGGCCGAGGGCGGGAATCTTATAGACACCGTGGATGCCGCGGGTGCCCTTGGCAAAATACTTCTCACAGTTGGAGAAACCAATGGTGCGGTCGTTGCCGTACATTTCCACGAAGCCGCCCAGATCCATAGGCTCCCACACATTGTTCTTGGTCTGGCCCTCAACCTTGATGCGGAGACGGGTGTTATCGCCGTCCTTTTCCTCGGTGGCGTGGAAGACCACCACGATGTTCTTCTTCAGCTCGTAGAAGCAGTAGTCCATCAGCCGGACGAACTCGCGGCCAACAAAGCCGTAGCCCTTGAGGGACAGACTGCCGTCCCGCTGACCATACTTGGGGTTCTGCTTGATAGCCCACAGGCCCATCAGGGTGATAAGCTTGCCGGCGGTATCGAACACCAGCGTCTCGAAGTCCTTGAGGTTCTCCGGCTTCAGGTCATTCAGAATTTCGTCATAGCTGCGGGGCTGGATGTACGGCATACGGTAGCGAGGCTCGATACGGTCAATGCCGAAGTCGCAGTCGATGTGCAGCGGGCGGGGTGCGGACAGGGCCAGCGTAGACTTGCCGATGCCGGGATAGCCAGCAATAAGCATCCGAATCTTCTTTGCGCCGTCCTGAATGTCGTTGGGATTGCGAATCATAATGTTTACTCCTTTTCAGCTGATAGGTTTACTTGCGAAACATGACGTACTTGCCGGTGGTGCGGTTGACCAGCTCCATGAAGTCCGGGCCATCCCGGACACAGAGGTACAGACGGAAGTCCCAGCCCTGTGCGGAAAGGGCTTCTTTCTGCTTGCGGGTCAGCTTTTTGCCTCTTACTTTCAAAAAATCACCCCCTCCTCGGCCTTGTTGACAGCGATGTTCAGAGTGATGGTCTCCCGGCAGCGGAGGCCGAAGTTGCCGCCCGGGCCGAACATCTTGGTTTTCTCGAACTCCCTTGCGCTGTACACGCTGGAGCAGTTCAGGATATTGGGAATGCGGTCGGGATGCACTGCCCGGAATGCCTGACACGCCATCTGGTAGTTGGGTGCCCAAACCTCCGTCCACCCACCGCAGTACGGCTGGACATCATCGGAACCGTAGGTGAAGTAGAATTTTTCCAGATCCATCATTCGGCCTCGCTTTCGTCCTTGATGCTGATGCCGAGCGCGAAAAGCAAGAGAATCAGGTTGGTTTTATCATCCTCGGTCAGGCTCACAAAATCACGCTCGCCGTCCACAAAGCCCTCGCCGAGAATCACGGCGTTGCCAGCAATGGGCTGACCGTGTTCCGGCGTGCCATAGAGGATGCTGGCAATGTTATTGACGGGGGAGCCTTTCAGCCTGTCTCTTATACACATCTGACGCTGCCGACGATCGCATA
>ENA-OZEB01000632-OZEB01000632.1-human-gut-metagenome-genome-assembly--contig:-NODE-632-length-10491-cov-4.454964_pt1 | contig 10491 bp, 10 predicted proteins | sample MGYA00245060_ERZ653593 | MGnify/ENA primary metagenome ERZ653593 (study PRJEB26926, sample SAMN06164989) | human gut metagenome | biome: ENVO:00009003; feature: ENVO:2100002; material: ENVO:00002003... | reverse complement strand
TCGGCAGCGTCAGATGTGTATAAGAGACAGATGTGGCGGTTCATTACAAAAACGATAACTGCAAGTCGCAGAGCGAGTTTATTGAAAAAGCGATCAAGTTCTACATCGGTTATCTTGATGAGGAAAAAAGCGTGAATTACATTTCACCGATGATTACGGAAACGGTCAAAGCTACAATTAAGGGTACGGAACAGCGGCTGGCTCGTTTGCTTTTCAAGGTCGCAGTTGAGCTTGGTAAGCTGTCGCATATGACGGCAGCAATTAATGATGTGGATGATGAAACGCTGAAAAGTCTTCATGCGATGTGCGTTAATGAGGTTCGCAAGATCAACGGTATTATTGATTATGAGGACGCTGTGGAGTATCAGAAGGATTGATCTTGATTAAAAAATTGAAAGGAGTCCTGCCATGCCCAAACTAATAGTAACAAGCCGCTATCTGAAAAGCGGCTCTGGGAAGAAAAAACAGCTCTATCACTATGTAAAATACATTGCAACCCGTGAGGGTTCAGTTCCGATACCGAATGCAAATGAAACAGCTCCTGCTACGAAAAATCAGCAGGAGCTTATTTCATCTCTGCTGAACGACTTCCCCGACAGCAAAGAGTTATTTGAGTACGAAGATTACCAAAAGGATCCCACTGTCAAAAACGGTTCGGCGCTAATATCGGAAATACTTGACCGAAACATGGACAGGCTTACAAGCCGTGAAAATTATGTAGGCTATCTTGCAAACCGTCCCGGAGCAGTCAAGTTTGGTTCGCACGGTTTGTTTTCACAATCGGACGAACCTATTAATCTTGAAAAGGTTGCAAAAGAGATTGCAAACCATGGCGGTAACGTTTGGACTCATGTCGTTTCGCTCCGCAGAGATAACGCTCAGGCAATGGGGTATGATAATTTAAAAGCGTGGCGTGAGCTTGTCAAGCGGCAGATTCCCAACATTGCGAAGAATCAGAAAATTGATATGGCTAATCTGAAATGGTACGCTGCTTTTCACGATAAGAAAACAAATCCTCATGTGCATATTATTGTGTACTCCGACAACGAGCGCGAGGGATTTCTCACTAATCATGGTATTGAAAAAATCCGCAGTGGTTTTGCAAACGATATTTATGCAGATGAACTTCACAATCTTTATGCACAGCAGACCGATTTGCGCAATCTGATGAAAAAGGAATCAGAACAATTAATGCAGAAGCTTGCGGATAACATTTCACAGAATGATGTTGATAACGCAGAACTAATTGATCTTGTTGCAAAACTGCATGAACAGCTTAATTCTTCTAAAGGCAAAAAGGTATACGGATACTTGAAAGCGGATGTGAAGAAAACTGTTGATGAGATTTTTATAAGGCTTTCGGAAAACGAATCAATTCAGAAAATGTATTCTCTTTGGTGTGAAATGGAGCAGCAGAAGCACGACGTTTATTCGTCGGCAAAGCTTCAGTTTCCAAAGCTTGCGGACAACAAGGAGTTTAAGTCTGTTAAAAATATGATAATCAGAACTGTACTGGATATGAATAGTCCTGTTGTTGATATTGAGATTGAAGAACCGGAACTGACAGAAAAAACTGATGATGACATAACAGATATTCCTCCGCAGATAGACGAGTCGAAACAGTTAGAAAATGATAATGTGATATTTTCAGATAACGAGGAGCTGACAGCCGAAGAGTTCACTTGTAGTAATGAAAGTGCGGTAACAGTTGATATTGATGACGAACCTCAAAGCAAATACTACCTCAAATGGAGTACAGCATACAAAGAAGCTTGTAAGATTATTTACAACAAGCAATCAAAGCTTGAAGATTTTCAGAAAGCGGAGCAGCTTTTGCTTAACGAATCAAGGTCAGGCAATGTTCTTGCTATTCAAGATCTGGGCAAACTCTATTCTACTGATAAACTCGGCGAAAAAGATGAAAAAAAGTCTTTTTCATTCTACGAAGAAGCATTTCAGGGTTTTATGGAGATCGAGCCGGACTCAGATTTTATGTTTCCATATGAACCAAAATACAAAGGGCAGGTCATGAAACCCGTGGATATGCGTTCTTACGTTTGGTATAGAATCGGAAAAATGCATTGCTATGGTCTGGGAACGGAACAAGATTATGAAAAGGCATTTGAATGGTTTTTGAAGTCAGCTCAGGAGGGCAACAAATTCGCACAATACAGTCTCGCCAATTTATATTACTACGGCAACGGTGTGGAAAAAGACTTGTCGCAGGCGTTTTTGTGGTATCGCAAATCATCTGAAAAGGGACAGCCTTATGCCCCATACGCTGTTGCTCAAATGTACGATAAAGGCGAATATATAAGTCAAAGTGAAGAAACCGCACAAAGATATTACAAGGTCGCATTATCCGGTTTTCTTGAACTTGAAAGCAAGGGTCAGGCGGACGATAATCTATATTACAAACTGGGTGCTATGTACAAAAAGGGACTTGGAACGGAGATTGATATTCCTAAAGCCATCGAATATTTTGAAAAATCCGCTGAAAATATGTGGTCAACTTATCAGCTCGGCAGGCTTTATCTTTTCGGGGCAGAGGGAGTTGAAAAAGATAAGGAAAAGGCTGCCCAATGGCTTACAAAGTCCGCAAACGACGGTAATGAGTACGCTCAGAATATGCTTGACGATATGGGGCATTTTGAAAATATGCTACTTAGAAATACTGTTATGGGATTGTTTGTGAATTTAAGTCGCTGTATTGAGGATAATTATTCGCAGAAGCAGTGTTCTTTAAAAATACAAACTGATAGAAAGCTCAGAAAAATGATACAAAAGAGAAAGTCAGGAATTGGCATCAGAGAAGAACAAAATATGACTAACTAAGAAATATCTTAAAAGCTATATTCAAAGAAAAGATAGGTTTTTCCCCATATGTTGTGTAAATCTCCAAAGTAGTGTATAATAAAAGAGCTGAGTCCCACCGAAAAAAAGTCTGTAAAAACGCAGTCAACTATGGTAAAATATAAATAACACAGGAGGCTGATTTTTTATGGCAAGAAGAAAAAGAGAACCAATGAGCGAGGGGAAGAAGAATATCATCGCAGAGCTGATCGAGGAGTATGATATCAGGACAGCAAAAGATATTGAGGATGCTCTCAGGGATCTGATGGGCGGCACGATACAGGAAATGCTTGAGGCAGAGCTGGATGAACACTTAGGGTACAGTTCATATGAACGCTCGGACAACTCCAATTACCATAATGGTAGGAAAACCAAGAAGATACGTGGAAATTTAGGTGAAACAGAAATTGAAGTACCACAGGATCGAGACGGAACATTCGAGCCAAAGGTTGTAAAAAAGCGTCATAAGGATATTTCAGGTATCGAACAGAAGATAATATCGCTGTACGCAAAGGGCATGACAACTCGCCAGATAAGCGAAACGATCGAGGAGATCTACGGCTTTGAAGTCAGCGATGGTATCCGATATCACAGACCGTCTCCTTCCGCAGATAGAAGACTGGCAGAAACGTCCTCTTGACGAGGTTTACCCCATTGTATTTATTGATGCTGTACATCTTTCTGTACAATAAAACGGATAGAAAAAACTTGCAGCATATGTAATCCTTGCAGTAAGTTTGACAGGTCACAAGGAAGTTTTATCCATACATATCGGAGAAAACGAAAGTGCAAAATATTGGCTTGGAGTCCTGAATGAGCTGAAAAATCGCGGCGTAAAGGATGTCCTCGTGATATGTGCCGATGGTCTTTCGGGTATGAAAGAAGCCGTAAATACGGCATTTCCACAGACAGAATTACAGCGTTGTATCGTTCATCAAGTAAGAAACACGCTGAAATATGTTGGTGCAAAAAACAAGAAAGAATTTTCCAACGATTTGAAAACCATTTATCACGCACCGTCTGAGGACGCTGCGCTTGAACAGCTTGAGCGTGTGACGGAGAAGTGGGAGAAAGATTATCCAAACGCCATGAAGAGCTGGTACAAAAACTGGGATGTGATCTCACCGATCTTCAAGTTTTCCGCTGATGTGAGAAAGGTCATTTACACCACCATTGCGATCGAAAGCCTTAACAGCGGCTATCGTCGTCTGAACAAGCAGAGAAGCGTATTTCCGAGCGATACGGCGCTCCTGAAGGTACTGTATCTTGCAACGCATGAAATAGCGAAAAAATGGACTATACCGCTGAGAAACTGGGGCATAGTTCTTGGCGAGCTGGAGATCATGTATCTCGACAGGCTAAGCTGAGCCGGCACAGTCAGTCTGCTTCCATTCCGCTACGCTCCATTCCAGCAGACTGACTGTTGAAGAACCTTGACAAATTACGGTATTTATTGTATACTGTAAAAAAATGAGCGGCTGTTTTTCAAGCCGCTCCACAATATCGTTTTTTATCACTGTTGTTGAATTTACAGAGATTTTTTCGCAGGGCCAGAGCTGCAGCTTATTTGGAAAAATCAGCCCAAAATTTCTTCGGACATGGAGAATAAAATCATCTCAATGTTACGCAAAAGGTGTGTCAACTGCTGACATTGAAGAGCATATCCGCAATATTTAGGTCTGAGCGTGTCAGAAAGAACTTATGGCTGATTTAAAATGTGTTTATCCCGCTGTTGATGTGCCTTCTGCGCATGATGCCATTGACGAATTTGCATCAATATGGGACAAGAAGTATCCAAAGATTTCAAAGTCATGGTATGAAAATCGGGCGAATCTAAGCACTTACTTCAAGTTTCTGCAGGAACTGAGAAAGCTGACTTACACTACCAATGCGATTGAGGGAATTAACAGTAAGCTGCGAAAGGTCACCAAAACAAAGTCGTTATTTCCAACCGATGAGAGACCGTTCAAAATGCTGTATCTTGCACAGAATACTTTTATGAAAATATGCAGATAAGACCGACGGTGGTTTCGACGATCTCATCAAATAGATTTGCTCTTTAATTTTGATATGCCATTCCGCAGCTATACAGAATTTAGAATCAGGTCATTTTTTGTCAAACTTGTATATAACACAATCTTAAAGTTTTGCATTTTTACAATGATAATATGTTCCGATTGCCCGGTCATCATATTCGTCAGTATATTTCAAGGTCGGCAAATCGCAGATGTAATAGTCCGCAAGTGAATTGTTGTGTATGGTAAGCTTTATGCCGTAATCGGTTTTGTATGCCGACTCTATAATTACAGTTTCCTCAGCCGCCTGGTACATTCTTTTCAGATATTTTTCCGAGTGCATATAATTATATATCAGCACAACCAAAATCACAGCCGCCCCAAGCAGTGCAGAATAAATTATCACGTTCTTTCCATACTTTTTGAAAAAATATTTCGCACCTGTTGACTTGCAGACTTTTTCTGTAATCCGCTCCCGTTCGGCAGCTGTCAGCCTGTAGGCATATATTTTTTTTGACTTTATAAATCCCATTTGGTTTGCCTTTGAAATCATATATTGGTATGCCGCAGCTCTGCCTTTCAGTTTCCCGAAAATCACAGCCTTGCGAAGTAAAATGCACATTCTGTCCAACGCCTGCGGTCTGTCGCTGTCACTTTCCATAAGGCTTGAAAACAGCTCGTTTCCACCGTAATCAAGAAACTGCAAAAGGTTTTCACGCTTGTCCATTCTTATCACCCGACTTTGCAAGTACGTCTTCAAGCTTTGCTCCGAATTTTTCGTAAACCGTGTATGCAAGACTTTCAATAGGCGGCTTTGCGGCTTTCATCTTGTACATACGCTTGCCCTCACTGTCTGTGCAGGATACCAGACTTCCCACCTTTGTGGGATAGTTTTTGTTGTTTATCCGCTGAATTTCATTATAAAGTTCTGTTAGATGAGTGACATAAAATCCCCTTACCCCCACTGCCGCTATAATTTCAAGATGAATTTTTGCAATGTTTAAGCACTCAACTGGCGTGGTTGACTGAATGGATTCGTTGAAAATAACAAGACTTCTGTCGGTCATATATTCGCAGATTTTTTTCAGCTCCTTGATTTCCGTGGTAAATCGGCTTGAATTTATTCCGACAGCTTCTTCCTTTGGAAAATGGGTGAATATGTAATCGGCAGGGGAAATCTCTGCACTTTCCGCAGGAACGTACAATCCCATTTGTGCCATTAAATGACATACTCCCACCGCTCTTGCGAAAGTGGTTTTTCCGCCGTTGTTTGCTCCCGTCACCATATAAAACCGTGCGTAATCTGACATATCAATATCGTTTGCAACAATTTTTTCGGTCAGAATTTCCTGCGGATTTTGCGTAACAAGCTGCCTGTAGAAGTTGAGGTCAAAGACGTTTTTCAGCCTTGTAACACGCTTCTCAGAGGGGAGAAATTTCGGTCGGCACATTTTCATTCCCCTTGCCCTAACACTTGATATAAACTGTGCCGCTCCGCCATAGAAGTCAAGCTGTGATTCCAGCTCCGAAAGGTCTGAAAAAACCGAGGAACGATAGCTTTTAAGTGCTGCGGCAATCCGCAGGGCGAACTCCTTTGTGTATTTGCTCAGTTCACGGAAAAGGGCAGTGTCTATATCAATAGGAGTGTGCCTTGTTGCCGAGTTGAAATGCTCCTCGCCAATAAACTGCTCTCTGCCTGCAAAACTTTTGAACACAAGCTTTTCAAGAATATTTCCCTTGGGATAAATTTTGTCATATCCGATTTCAAGCAGTCCTGCACTGTCGGGATTCATAGCCGAATCAAAATTAACACCGATTTTTACGCTCCGTATGGTTTTTGAAAAGGTATCTTTCAGCTGTGAAATGCTGTATGCTATTTCGAAAATGTTCTCGCTTTTTGGCAGTTTTTCAAAAAACTGTGCAAGCCTTTTTACCGCTACCGACTTAATTGCGTGATTATACTTTGCAAAGAACCTGTTGATGTTTTCAATGCAGCCGAGAAATTCTTCAAGGCTGTCCATATGGGTCTTAATCTGCATAAACGAGTTGACACAATCAACATCTGAAAAGTCAATTCTGTTTCCTGCGAGTTCATTTATCAGCTGTCGAAATCTGCCGTTAAGTTCGGGGACATTCATAAAGTCCTCAAGACAATCCAGCCTGTAATCAAGGGTTTCAATGTCATCTGTAAACTCTTTCATTTTAGATGTTGCGACAGCAAAATTCATAGGTGCAATAAGTTTTGCTATGTTATCCGTTTCAAGATTGACCATAAAATCCTGCGGATAATTTTCATATTTTTTCTGCCGCTTTTTTGCATACTCCTCAGCCTCCGCCGACGGATAGAACAGATCTACATAATCGGTAATTTTCATTGTTTTCACTCCACAATTTATTTTGCTGTAACAATATTCCCGTCACTAATCTCAATAACCCTGCCGCATTGCTCCGCAATCTTCGGGTCGTGGGTAACTATAACAACCGTCCTGCCCTGTTTGTTCAGGGACTTGAAAAGCTCCATAATCTCAGCGGAAGTCTTTGTGTCCAGCGCTCCCGTCGGTTCGTCCGCCAAAATCATTGACGGTTCATTGACTATCGCTCTGGCAATTGCCACACGCTGCTTCTGTCCACCCGAAAGTTTGCTGCATAGCTTTTTGGCAAGCTCCTCAATGCCTACCGATTTCAGTGCCGCAAGGGCTTTTTCTTTCTTGTCACTGACTTTCTTTTTGGAAAAATTCAGCGGTATCATCACGTTTTCCAGTGCCGTGAAATCCTCAACCAGTGCAAAATCCTGCATAACCATCCCGATTTTCTCGTTTCTGATTTTTGCATACTGACTTTCGGAAAGGTCTTTCACAAGCACATCATCAATGTAGTATTCGCCCTCCTGATAGTTGTCAATGCAGGCTAAAATATGCAGAAGCGTTGATTTTCCTGCACCCGATTTTCCGATAATCGCAATAAGCTCACCGTCCCGAATTTCTGCCGAAACACCGTGGAGAGCCTTGAATTCGTTGGCTTTCTTTGAATTATATATTTTTACTATGTTATTAAGTTTTACCATTACTATTCCTCCGATAATATTATTGCTTTTTTCAAAGCCTTTGGTGTGAGGATAATGCAGGAAATGATACAGGATACCAAGATATATACAGCACACACAATCAGGCAAATGGTGATCGGTTTCCAGCCCAATGTAATTACTGTTTTGCTGAACAATCCTGCCTTGTAGAAAATCAACGATCCTGCTATTGAAATTATCAAAGACACAATGCAAATCAGCCCATTGTAAATTACATTGATTGTAAGCAACTGTTTTCTTTTTGCACCACCCAAATACAGTATGGCTTCGTTTCTTATATTATTTTTGCAGTTAATCGCATTAACGCTCACTGACGCAATCAGTACAAGCAGGTATATTGCACACATTATTGGCATCAATGTGTACAACTCTCTATAAACAATGGTCTGACTGTTGTTGTTCAACTGAGAAAACTGTATCGCAAATGATAATACAGAAAGATTCTCGTTGATATATTTTCTGTTGTAAAGCTTTTCATCATCGGAAATATTCCGGTTGTACTTTATAAAAAGGGAGTCTGACATTACTGAATCCAAATCGGTTTTATTCCACTCCTTATCTGTAAAAAACAATACAGGTTCATTATATACAATGCTGTCCGCTGAATACCCAAGAGATTCGAGTTTCAAAGCAATCTCCTCGTTTGTAAAGCCTTTGTTTTTAAGCTGGTCATTCAGACAGTTGAAATGTGTAGAAAGCATTAACTGATAGGATGGTTCATTTGATTCATATTCCGAGTTTGCTCCAAGGTATTTTTCATTATCACCAATTACACCGATTATTCTGACCTTCAACGTTCCATTTTCAGTTTCAAATTCAGCAATATCATTAACATTATAGCCTTGATAATTTCGGGTAATTACAGCCTGCGGTATATCATCGGATTGCTTGGAATCAGTTATCCACGAACCTTTTTCTATTGTCGGGCGAAAAAGATTTGCAGAATAATCATCATATACAAGTGCATATGCGGTCTTAACCTCGTTAGTTTGTGTATCAACGCCTGTTTGCAGGGACGCAAAGTTTACAGACGAGATAAAATCAACATCTTTCAGCTGAGTTTTGATTTCATCTGTGTTTTCCAAAAGTCCGCCATTTTCATTATCTTTCAAAAAATATCCACCACAATACAATCCCTCGCCATTAAGCAGCGGTTTGACAGCCTCATATGAGGAAGCCTTTTCGTCTATTATCGATGTCATAATTATTCCGATAACAAAAACAGCAATCAGCTGGAGGCTTATTAAAACATTGATAAACGAGTGCTTTTTCAGGAATATACCGATAACCCTGCCGTATAACTTAATTCTCATTTCAATCCCTCCTTAATTTTTTTGCCGAGATTATGATGAAGCAAAAACAGATTAAGAAGATACGATATTGCAGAGTAAATCAAAATTATTTCTGCGTAAACATATGGATTATATGCAGCTTTCATAAGCGGAAATTTAGCTGAAAGTACAGTAAGAATAAATTTATCATAGCACAAAGCTGAAATAATGCTTACAGGAAGCATAATAAGAATAATCTCATTTGCGGTTGATATGCTCAGATTTGAGGTTAACCCTCCGCAGATACGCATAATGGTCAGTTGTCTTGTTCTGCTGATAATGATGTAATTATACAGAATGGAAATGTTCAATGCCGAAAGAATGGCAATGATTACCGAAATCAGTACAACTGTTATGTAGTAGGAAGTGTTTGATGCCAAGTCGAATGCCGGTTCATAAAGAGTGATTTTATCTTTGAAAAATTCGCTGATATATGCGGTAAAATCATCATATTCAGATTTAGTGATTTTATTGTTGAGTGCAAGATAAACCCCGTCGTTCATAATTGTATCGTCGGGGACTGAGCTGAACGGAACATAGATACTGTAAAAAAAATAGCTGCTGTTAGCAGGGTTTATTGTGCCGATAACATCATAGCTCTGACCGAATGCTGTAACCGAATTTGTATATTCGGGTGCTGAAGTCGGCTGATTTACATTTCCGCTGCCCATTACAACAGCCTTTTTTTCTCCGTTTGAATATTGCTCCTGCGTGAAAAAACTGCCGTCCTTAATTACAAGGTCATCAATCATTGGCTGAAATACTTTATCGGAATATTCAAATTTTCCTTCAGAATACTGAAGATAGAATGCGACAGGTATTTCCTCATCAATTCCGCTTACCTGCGTGGACGAAAAACAGGTAATATATGAAACATCACCCATAAGCTTATTCGGCATATTCTTCACAAACTCACAAAAATTTTTTTTTGTAATAATGTCATTTATGGAAAAACCGACAGCATAGCTGTCAATTTCGCCGTCCTCAATATTTTTGCTGTACTGATAGTACAATCCAACACCGAAAAACAAAACCCCGAATGAAACAAACATAGAAATCACAAGTAGAACCAGCATACCGGTATGATTTTTCATCATATTTCTAAGATTTTTCAGCGTGTACATTCTTTCCTCCTTCAAACCCATTAAGGCAATGCATTATCTGATGTTATTCAGATAATGCATTGCCTTTGTAAAATGTTCAATTGATT
>ENA-OZEB01000626-OZEB01000626.1-human-gut-metagenome-genome-assembly--contig:-NODE-626-length-10586-cov-4.830405_pt1 | contig 10586 bp, 7 predicted proteins | sample MGYA00245060_ERZ653593 | MGnify/ENA primary metagenome ERZ653593 (study PRJEB26926, sample SAMN06164989) | human gut metagenome | biome: ENVO:00009003; feature: ENVO:2100002; material: ENVO:00002003... | reverse complement strand
TCTCGAAGGCGCTGAACATCTCGCCCAGCCAGCAGAACTACATCACCAATTCCAACGCCGGTGAAGGTTTGATCTTCTACGGCTCCACCATCGTCCCCTTCAAGGATGACTTCCCGAAGGACACGATGCTCTATCGTTACATGACCACCAAACCCGAAGAAACCTCGCAGAACTAAGGAGGACTACCTTTATGAAAAAGAATATGAACGAGAACTTTGAGATCACCGTTGACGAGATGACCGAGATTTTCGGCGATACGCCGGTTGAGATGAGCTTCCGCGAGGTCAAGGAAGGCATGGACAGCTTCTTTGGCCTGATGGGGCTGACCGTGGAGCTGGTCAACCTGATCCGCAAGGAGGACGAGCTGAAAAAGCACCACCGCGCTTACCTCCATGTCCGCGAGGAAATCGCCGAGTGCGCCGATGAGGCAACGGAGGTTATCGCCGGTATTCTCGACTCCATTCAGGAGAAAGAGCACATCTACCGTGTGTCCGGCACGCCTTCCGCCTTTGATATGGATGAGGAAGACGAGGATGAGGACGATTTTGTCACCATCCCCAAGGAGAAGTATGACAGCATGATTGAGGATCTGCTGACGATGGCCGAGCTGATTGACATGGTATCGGATATGCGCACCAAGGATGTCCGCACCATTCAGGAGTTTGGCAAGTTCATCCCTGCTTATGCCGCCTATGAGCGCAATCGTCTTTCCCTGTACCGCGAAGCGGCGAAGGAGGCCGAGGACATCATCGACCGCTGGGAGGATGAGCTGGACGATGATGAGGACTACGAGCCGGACGAGTATTTCTCCGACTAATTGCTCATCAAGTCTCGCAGGAAGGAGGTAGTCCCCATACAGCTTGATCACATTTACACCGGCGATTGTCTCGAAGTCCTCAAAACGCTGCCCGATGAAAGCATCCATTGCTGCATTACCTCTCCGCCGTATTATGCGCTGCGTGATTACGGTGTGGACGGGCAGATCGGCAGAGAGGCAACGCCAAAGGAATACATTTCACGCCTGACCGAAGTTTTCACCGAAGTCAGGCGTGTCCTGCGTTCGGATGGGACGCTCTGGCTCAACATCTCCGACACCTATGCCGGGAAAGGCAATCAGGGCGGCTATGTGGACGCAAAAAATCCCAAGGGCAGAAACGGTCAGGCTGTGGCTCTCAACTACAAGGTTGAGGGCTGCAAGCCCAAGGATATGATCGGTATTCCGTGGATGCTGGCCTTTTCGCTCCGCGACTCCGGCTGGTATCTGCGCAACGACATCATCTGGATGAAAGAAAACCCGATGCCGGAGAGTGTCAAAGACCGTTGCGCCCGCTGCTATGAACACATCTTCTTGTTCTCAAAGTCACGGAAGTATTTCTTTGACTACAAGGCCATTTCCGAGCCGATTGCTCCCGGAACAGCGAGCAGGCTCAAGCGCGGAGTTAAAGGAAGCAACAAATACGGGGAACCGATTCCCGGACAGGCGAAGCAGCAGACCATCAATCTATGCCGGGAACATGGCGAGATCACCGATGACATGATAAACCCGCTGCGTAACAAGCGGGATGTCTGGATTATCAATACTGTCCCCTTCAAAGGCGGTCACTATGCCGCCTATCCGCCGAAGTTGGTGGAAACCTGTCTTCTCGCCGGATGCCCAAAAGGCGGCGTTGTCCTTGATCCCTTCATGGGCAGCGGTACAACCGGTATGGTCGCAAAGCAGCTTGACCGGCACTATGTCGGGATTGAGTTAAACCCTGAATACAAAGAACTTGCCGAGGCGCGGATTGGAGGTGAAATCTGATGCCTCATGATGAATTGAAGCCCAAAGACCGGGTTGTCCTGCGGATGACCAGAGACGGCGCTGTGGAAGAAAACCTCACGGAAGGCACTTCGGAAAAGGTGTCGAAGCGCCTTGAAGATGCCCAGCTTGTCGCGCCCCATGACACGGAAACCGGCGATCTGGCCGAAGAGGTCAGGAAGCGGCGGCAGCTCCGCCCGGATGAGCTGGAAGACGCAGAGGGTCAGGCTCAGGCTGAAACACAGCCCGCAGATGCGGCACAAGAGTACAAGCCGGGTGATCTTCCCGTCAGCGATGATCCCACATCGCATACTCTGCACTCTGAGACATACCATGCCCATTCCGTTGACTACGGAAAAGCATTTGCCGATACTGCTGTTACCGGCAAGGTCAGCAGACCTCGTGCTGAAAGGCAGATTGACGGGGAGGCTGTTTTGGAAAGGGCGGCTGAAACCTCCGCCGAGATACCGGACTTTAGCGGCGATGCCCCAGCTTCCCGGCGGATTGAGCGTTTGGAGCGCAAATCCCAGAAGGCGCATGAGCGTCTGGATGCCGCCCGTGAGAAACTGCCCACCAAAAAGGTTCTGAAAAAAGAGCGCGTCTTTGACGAGGAAACCGGCAAAGGCAAAACCCGGCTCTACTTTGAAGACGAGTTAAAAATCCCCAAGGGGCAGAGCAAATTGCAGTTTGAGGCAGACAAGACCGTCCGTAAGGTCGGCGATACTCTTGCCTCTGGCATCCACGGCAAAATCCATGAGGTGGAGCAGGAAAACTCCGGTGTAGAAGCTGCCCATAAGACAGAGATTGCCGCCGAGTCCGTTGTCCGCCACTACCAGCATCATACAGAGCGCAGTGCAAACAAGCCGTTCGAGAAGGTGTCCAAGCTGGAGCAGAAGGCCGAGGCCGCTGACCGGAAGCTCCATTTTGAGAAGACGGTCGCCGAAAATCCTGAGATGAAGACTTCCCGCGCCAATATGAACAGGCATTACCAGAAGCAGCACATCAAGAAGGAATACGCCGCAGCTCGCAAGGCCGGGGCGCAGACTGCATCCACCGCCACCAAATCTACCGGAAAAACCGTCCGGGAGAAAGCGACGGATAAGGTCAAGGACTTTATCTCCAAGAACAAGAAGGTCTTTGCATGGCTGGGCGCGGGGCTGATGATCCTTATCCTGTTGTCTGCTGGGATTAGCTCCTGCACGGCAATGTTCACCTCTACCACCTCGTCTGTCATCGCCACTTCCTACCTCAGTGAGGACGATGCCATGAAGGGTGCGGAGGCGCAGTATTGTCAGATGGAGGCCGAGCTGCAATCGTATCTGGATAACTACGAGAGCACACACGACTACGACGAGTACCATTTTGACCTTGATGAGATCGAGCACGATCCCTATGTGCTGATCTCCATTCTCTCAGCTTTCAATGAGGGCGAGTTCACGCTGGATGAGGTTCAGGGGCTTCTTCAAACGCTCTTTGACCGGCAGTATATCCTCACTGAGGATGTGGAGGTCGAGGTGCGCTACCGCACCGAGACGCGGACAGACAGCGAGGGCAATGAGTATGAGGTCGAAGTCCCGTACAACTACTACATCTGCACCGTCACACTCGAAAACTTCAATCTCTCCCATTTGCCGGTCTACATCATGAATGAAGACCAGCTCTCCATGTACTCGGCGTATATGTCTACCCTTGGCAACCGCGAGGATTTGTTCCCCGGTTCCGGCTATGTGGACAAGTACATTGAAAACCCACCGGATGACTACACGGTCAATGCGGAGTATCTGACGGACGAGAAGTTCGCAACTCTCATCGCAGAGGCAGAAAAATATCTCGGCTACCCGTATGTTTGGGGCGGCTCAAATCCGTCCACTTCCTTTGACTGTTCGGGATTCGTCAGTTATGTTCTCACAAACAGCGGACTTGTCAACACCGGGCGGCTGGGTGCGCAGGGGCTTTACAATGTCTGTTCGCCTGTTTCCAGCGCCGATGTGAAGCCAGGGGATCTTGTCTTCTTTGTCGGCACATACGACACACCGGGCGTGTCCCATGTGGGCATCTATGTGGGCGACAATGTGATGTTGCACTGCGGCGATCCCATCCAGTACACATCCATCAACACTTCCTATTGGCAATCCCACTTTTATGCCTTTGGAAGACCCAACTACTAAGCGAAAGGAGCGTTTTTATGAACCCGAAATATCAGAAGGTTTGCGCGGAAATCGCCAAAACCGAGAAGAAGGTCGAGGACCTGCAGGGGCAGCTCAAGGAGCTGTACGACAAGAAAACCGAGCTGGAAAACCTTGAAATCGTCAACACCGTCCGTGCAATGGTCATGGACAAGGATCAGATCATGTCCTTCCTTGCCGCGATGAAGGACAGCAAGGCGGAAAAGCCTACCACTACCCAGCAGGAGGTGACGGACAATGACTAAGAGAAAAGGAATCCGCCTTCTGGCGGCACTTGCACTGTGCTTCACGCTTTGTATCTCGTTCACTGTACCCGCATTCGCCTATGCGGATGATACCGAGCAGGAGCTTCCGGTCACGGAGGCGACCCAGCCCGAGGCAACACCGGAAACCGCAGCACCCGAAGAGCCTGAACCGTATGAGGGCGAGCCGATTGACGGTGAAGGCAACGCTTATACCCGCGATCTGCTCTATGACAAGGCGACGAATAAGCAGTTCATCACAGTGCAGACCAAGACCGGCAACACCTTCTATGTCGTGATCGATTACGATGCGCCCATTAACGAGGAAGAGGAACAGTACCAGACCTATTTCCTCAACATGGTGGACGAGGCCGATCTGCTTGCCCTGTTGGATGAGGAAACGGCATCTTCACTTACTACCTGTAACTGCGATACCCGCTGCGAGGCCGGAGCTGTAAACACCGAATGCCCTGTCTGCAAAACAAACATGAGCGAGTGTACCGGAGCTGTACCTGAGCCGGAAGAGCCAGTCGAGGGCGAGGAAACCGAGGTGCCCGAAGAGCCGGAAAATGCTTCCCCGAACATTGCCCTGATCATCGGTATCATCGCGCTGGTCGGCATCGGCGGTGGTGCATATTACTACTTCAAGTTCGTGCGCGGCAAAAAGCAGAAGGACGAGGATCTGGATTTCTTCGATGACGAGGGTTATGAGGAAGAGCCGTATATCAACGAGGACGAAGAGCCTGTCATTGCAGACGATGAGGATGACGGGGACGAAACCAAAGAAACGGAGGAAACGATTTGATCTTAGTGATTGCGGAAAAACCGAGTGTTGGAGCCGCTATCGGGAAGGTGCTGGGCGCTTCCTCCCGTAAGGACGGTTATCTCGAAGGAAACAACTACATCGTCTCATGGTGCGTTGGTCATCTTGTGGGGCTTGCGGACGCAAGCTCCTACGATGAACGCTTTGCCAAATGGCGGTACAGCGATCTCCCCATCGTCCCGGAGGAATGGCTGTTTGAAGTCCCGAAGGACAAACAGAAGCAGTTCAAGGTGCTGCGTGACCTTATGCGCGATAAGCGTGTAACCGAGCTTGTCTGCGCCACCGATGCGGGGCGCGAGGGCGAACTGATTTTCCGGTTGGTCTACAAGAAAGCCGGTTGCACGAAGCCTTTCAAGCGCCTGTGGATCAGCTCATTGGAAGACAGCGCAATCCGAGAGGGCTTTGCCCGTCTGCGAGACAGCGGCGATTATGACCGGCTCTATGAAGCCGCGCTTGCCCGTTCCAAGGCAGATTGGATTGTTGGCATCAACGGCACAAGGCTGTTCTCGACACTTTATCATAAGAAGCTGGTGGTCGGACGCGTGCAAACGCCTACGCTGGCAATGCTGGTGGAGCGTGAAGGCAAAATTTCCACCTTCCACAAGGAGAAATACTTCAATGTCCATATCAGCCAAGACAGCCTGACGGCGGACATGGAAAAGGTCAAAACCGAAGACGAGGCGAAGGCGATTGCGGCGGCTTGCAATAAAATGCAAGCCGTCGTTTCTTCTCTCAAGAAGGAGACGAAGACGGTCACCCCGCCGAAGCTTTATGATCTGACCACCTTGCAGCGGGAGGCCAACCGCTACTATGGTTTTACCGCCCAGCAGACGCTCGATCTGGTGCAGTCCCTCTATGAGAAAAAGCTGCTTACCTATCCCCGAACGGACAGTCAGTTCATCACTGAGGATATGGAGAGCACCGCCCGTCAGGTGATCGGCATTGTCTCCCGCAAGGTGCCGCTCTTTGAAGGCATCATCCACGAGCCGGACATCGGGCAAATTACCAACAACGCCAAGGTCACTGACCATCATGCCATTATCCCCACCGTCCAGCTTGAAAAGCAAGACCTCGCCGAGCTGCCGGAGTCGGAACAAAAAATCATCCAGCTTGTCGCCATGCGCCTTCTGAGCGCTACCGGTGAGAAGCACATCTATGATGAGACTTCGGTCACGCTCACCTGTGAGGGTTACGAGTTCAAGGCAAAAGGCAAAACGGTCGTGCAGGATGGATGGAAGTCGGTTGAGCGCTGCTTCAAGGAAACGCTCAAGAGCAAGGAAAAGGACGAGCCGGAACGCTCGCTGCCTTCTCTGAATGAGAAGGATATTCTCTCTTCTGTCGATTCCAGCGTCACCGAACATTACACATCCCCACCGAAGCCCTACACCGAAGACTCCCTTCTGTCGGCAATGGAGACCGCCGGAAATGATGCGTTTGATGATGATACCGAAAAGAAAGGGCTTGGCACTCCCGCCACCCGCGCCGGTATCATCGAAAAGCTGGTCAAAGGCGGCTTCGTTGAGCGCAAGGGCAAATCTCTCGTGCCTACAAAGGACGGCAACAACCTTGTATGCGTCCTGCCCGAACAGATCACTTCTCCTTCCATGACGGCGGAATGGGAAAATACCCTGATGCAGATTGAGCGCGGCAATGCGGATGCGGACAAGTTCCTTTCCGGCATTGTGGGGATGACCTCCGAGCTGGTCAAAGCCTATCCCTTCCTCTCTGACGCCGAGGCAAACCGCTTCGATACCGGCAGAGAGTCCATTGGCAAATGTCCGCGCTGCGGCTCGCCGGTCTATGTAGGCAAGGGAAACTACTACTGCTCGAACAAGGAATGCTCTTTCTGTATGTGGGAGGACAACAAGTTCTTTACGAGCAAGAAAAAGAAGCTGACCAAGAAAATCGCTGCCGAACTGCTGGACAAGGGTTGGTGCAGAGTGACCGGGCTTTATACGCCAAAGCGCCCGCAGCTCTATGATGCGGTGATCCGTCTGGATGACACAGGCGGCAAGTATGTCAGCTTCAAGATGGAGTTCGACCGATGACGCGCCCGCGATATATTGCCTCATGCAGCGGAGGCAAGGACAGCGTAGCAACAATTCTTCTTGCTGCGGAGAAAAATGAGCCGCTGGATGAGGTCATATACAGTGAGGTGATGTTTGATCAGGATACAAGCGGCGAGGTCCCGGAGCATCGGGACTTTATCCACCAAAAGCTCAAACCGTTCGTTGAAAATGAACTCGGATGCAAATTCACGGTTCTGCGAAGTGACAAAACTTACGATGATGTGTTCCATCACATTATCACAAGAGGACCTTATAAAGGGCTGATCCGAGGTTTTGTCTGGCCGGGAAAGTGCGCGGTAAATCGGGACTGTAAAATGCCTCCGCTCCGCAAGTACCATAAGGCTCAACCTGATGACACCCGCAGCTATGTAGGTATTGCATTGGACGAGCCAAAGCGTCTTGCCAGACTGAATAAGGAGAAGGACATCAGCCTTCTTGCAAAGTATGGCATGACGGAAGCGGATGCTTGGCGGCTATGCGAGAAATACGATATGCTCTCTCCCTGTTATCAACATTCCAAACGCAACGGTTGTTGGTTCTGCCCAAACGCATCGACTTTTGAGCTTTCCCACATGGTCAACCGTCACCCTGACTTATTTGAGAAGTTGATTGAATGGGAACATACAGATAATTTGTATCATCGCAGATTGACCAGAACGGAAACTCCGTCTGAGGTAAAAGCCCGTCTTTGGGGCAAATCTCAGCCGGAGTTTTCTATTTCAAATCAGTAAGATTGGAGGTAAGAAATGGCTGAAAACAGAAACGCCCAGCAAGTCCGGGAAATCACTGACAAGCTGGAACAGGGACTCAAGGAACTGTTTGAATCCGAACGCTTCAAAGAGTACCTGAAAACGATGTCCAAGTTCTACAACTACTCGTTTAACAATACGCTTCTCATCGCCATGCAGAAGCCAGATGCGACGCTGATCGCCGGTTACACGGCATGGCAGCGCAACTTCGACCGCCATGTGATGAAGGGCGAAAAGGGCATCAAAATCCTTGCTCCTGCGCCCTACAAGGTGCAGGAAGAGCGGGAAAAACTCGACCCGGTAACGCAGAAGCCCGTTCTCGACAAGGACGGCAAGCCGGTCACCGAGACGGTTGAAGTGACCCGTCCCGCCTTCAAGGTGGTGAGCGTCTTCGATGTGTCCCAGACGGACGGCAAAGAACTTCCCGATATTGCCGTAGACGAGCTGACAGGCAGCGTGGAAAACTACGCCGCCTTTTTTGATGCTCTCAAAGAGCTGTCTCCGGTCCCCATTGCCTTTGAAAACATCACCGATGGCGCAAAAGGCTACTTCTCTCATGTAGAAAACCGGATTGCCATTCAGGAGGGCATGAGCGAAATCCAGACCATCAAGACGGCGATCCATGAGATTGCCCATGCCAAGCTCCATGCCGTCACTCCGGGCGAAAAGGTCGCTCCCGAAGACAAGAAAGACCGGCGCACTAAGGAGGTCGAGGCAGAAAGCGTCGCCTATACCGTCTGCCAGCGGTACGGCATTGAAACCTCTGATTATTCCTTCGGCTATATCGCCGGTTGGTCCTCCGACAAGGAGACCAAGGAGCTGAAAGGCTCGCTGGAAACCATCCGCAAAACGGCGGCTGAGATGATCACCGGTATTGATGAAAAGCTCAAAGAGCGGCTTGCCGTGAAAGAACAGGAAGCCCCTACGCCGCTGCGGGATGCGGCTATTCCGGTTTACCGGGAAGCTGCGATGTATGCCTTTGAAGCAGGTGAGCTGGATGCTTACCGTACTTCGATGCAAGCGAACATGGACTGTAAAGAGGCGATTGAGCAGACCATCAACGACTACTACGGCAACAACCGACTTGCGGCGGAGTCCGCCGTTAAGAGCATCCTTGAGAAATTCTCGCCTGAGCGCGTCGCCTATGTCCTCGCGCAAACCATCCAGCAGAAAGACCATGATGGGCGCATTTCCCCGGACTGCAAGGAATGGGCAAAGGGCATGGATGGCAGCCCGGATAATGCTACTCATCTCATCATTGACAGCGTAAATCCGGGGCTGATCAGCCTTTTCACCGAAGAGTTCGTCCGGCAGACTGCCATCAGCAGAACTCAGGAACAGGCACCGGCTGAACAGAGCAAACCGGCTGTGCCGGAGAAGGCTCCCGAAGCTCCGGCTCCCAAAGAGCCGGAACAGGCGGCACCGGTGAAGCATCGCCTCACACCGGAGGAAAAGAAAATCAAGGAAGCTGTCATGGACACGCTCAAAGCGCAGATCGCCGGTCGCAACGACGGGATGCTGGCTACCTACCGTTCGTCCAATCAGTCCTTCAAGGTGATGATGGAGTACAAGGTCAGGATTGAGGGCAACACCGTTACCCGGGATGGCGAGCCGATGTTCGCCATTCACCGCCGCCATTCTGCCAAGAAGGTGCAAGGCTGCTATCGAGAGCTGACACCGACGCTTGAATATATCGGCAAAGAGAAGACTCAGGAAGCAGCGCGTGAAAAGCCTTCTATCCGGGAACATCTCCGTGCTGCGGCAAAGAGCCAGCCTGAGCGGAAAACGCCGGTCAAGCAGAAGTCCCACGATGTCGGTTTGGAGTGATGGCTATGAAGTTTGAAAACATCGATCTTGTGGATGCCCTTCGCCGGATTATGGACATCCATACCCAGAACTACAAAGAGGATTTTGAGCTGGACGCCGGGTTGCTTCACAGCCTTGCCGGTTCCCAATCCCCCGAGGACAAGCACCTTCTCTGGATGTCCCGTCCGAACGGCACTTACCTCCTGCCTGAGCGTGAAGTCTATGTGGAGGATTCCTACGAAAACAAAGTGTGGGAATTTTACCATGAGCAAACCCGCGATCCCATCCTTGCCTATGCAGTCGAGATCAAGGGCGTAGAGGGCGATACCGTCAGAGGCAACCTCATTGAGCTGGACTATGCCGCCCATGTGGAGCGGATGCAAAAGCTCACCGTTCCGGTTGAGACAGTGGCAGTCTCCTTTAAGGACGATGCCACCTTTTATCTGCCTTTCCGCAGCTACCGGCGCGAAGCGATCCCGCTGGAAGAAAAGCATGGCGAGGTCGTGTCGGTGAGCTATCTGCCTGAGAATGCGGTTGAGCTTGACATGATTCTCCGCCGTGAGCGCTTCAAAACGAGCTACCATGCGAAAACCGGCAGTATTGAGGATCACATCCACAAGCTTGCCGTTCAGCATGGCGTGACCGAAAAGCTGGGCATATTGCCCCTTGAAGCGCAGACCGCCTACAATGCCGTCAAGGAAGCCCATCCCGAAGCGATTGTCTGCTTTGCCCAGAACGGCTACTACGAGATTTACGGCGAAGATGCGAAGAAGGCAGCGCCCGCGCTCGGCTCGAAGCTTCTGATGAAAGAGCTGGAAGGCGGCGGACAGGTAGCCGTGACCGGCTTTCGGGAAGATCAGTGGGTTGCCAAGGCAAAGGCTCTGTGGGGACAAGGCAACGATGTCCTTGTTAC
>ENA-OZEB01000609-OZEB01000609.1-human-gut-metagenome-genome-assembly--contig:-NODE-609-length-10770-cov-5.311993_pt1 | contig 10770 bp, 7 predicted proteins | sample MGYA00245060_ERZ653593 | MGnify/ENA primary metagenome ERZ653593 (study PRJEB26926, sample SAMN06164989) | human gut metagenome | biome: ENVO:00009003; feature: ENVO:2100002; material: ENVO:00002003... | reverse complement strand
ATCCTATTCTGATACTGTTCATCGGTCATGCCCAGAAACTTTCCATATTCCGCAAACGTCTTTCCAAGCCGCTTCTTTGGGTTGAAAGATGCAAGCGGATTTTGAAAGACCATTTGCATATCCTTTCTCAGGGGCTTCATTTTCTTCTGCGAATATCCGAAAATATCCTGTCCGTCGAAAACTATCTCACCAGAATCGCTGCTCTGCAGATTAAGAACGCATTTGCCTATCGTTGATTTTCCTGATCCGCTCTCTCCGATAATGCCAAATATCTCGCCTTTTCTTATTTCAAAGCTGACATCATCGCAGGCATGGAGGTAGCTTACACCGACCTTTTTGATCGCAGGATTTCCGATCTTGAACCATTTCTTCAAGTGTCTTACCTCAAGAATATTTTCAGCCATTCTTTTCACCTCCGTCCGACAGGAAGCACGATGCTCCGTGACCTGCCCTGATAGTTTTCAGCGTTGGAAATTCTTTGCGGCATTTATCCATACATTTATCACATCTCTCCGCAAACGGACAATGAGTGAACTTGTTATACAAAAGCGGCGGCGCTCCAGGGATAGTTGCCATATACTTTCCTGTATCAGCCTCTTTAGGATTGCTGTTCAGAAGCGCCCTTGTGTATGGGTGAGTCGCATTATCAAAAATATCAAGCACAGAACCCGTTTCGCATATCCTTCCAGCATACATTACTGAAACGCTGTCACATATTTCAGCCACAACTCCAAGGTTATGAGTGATAAATATTACCGAGGTGTTATTTTCTGCCGCAAGTTCCTTGATAAGTTTGAGTATCTGTGCCTGTATCGTAACATCAAGAGCTGTTGTCGGCTCATCCGCTATAAGAAGTCTAGGTTTACAGGAGAGCGCCATTGCTATCATTACTCTTTGGAGCATTCCTCCACTCATTTCAAATGGATACTGTTCATACCGCTGTTCAGCAGGAAGTATTCCTACTTTTTCAAACAAAGTAAGCACATATTCCTTTGCCTCTGCCTTTTTCATTTTCAACTTTTTGCGCACAAGCTCAGCGATCTGCTCGCCTGCTTTCATTATTGGGTCAAGAGATGTCATAGGGTCCTGAAATATCATTGCAATATCTTTTCCCTGAATAGTCTGCATCTGCTTCTCCGACAGCGAAAGCACATCTACTTCTTTTCCCTTGCCGTTCTTGAAAAGGATCTGGCCCGAATATCTCGTATGCTTTTCATCATGGAGCCGCATAATAGATTTAGTGGAAACGCTCTTTCCGCAGCCGCTTTCACCCACAACGCCATGGATCTCGCCCTCCTTTACGCTAAGGTCTACTCCCTGAACAGCGTAAACTATACCTCTGACCGTCATAAAATCTACAGACAGATCTTTTATTTCAATTACATTATGCTCGTTCATAAGAACACCTACTTACTTTTTATATTGCTGCCTTTTGACGGCGCCGAATATGGATAAGTCTCTTTTCATACTGTTTGAATGTCGGAAGCTTTCTCTGTGACGGATCGATATATTCTTGAATACAGTCGCTGAAAATATTAACCGCTACGGTCACAAGCATTATAATTATTGCAGGGGCAGCAAGAAGCACATAATTGTTATAGAAATTCTGCATACCATTTTCAAGAAGAGTTCCCCAATCTGCGTCAGGTGGCTGAATACCAAGACCTAAATAGCTGAGCGTTGCCATCGCTACTATAGCCGCACCGATATCCATTGTGAACTGAGCGATCATTGTGGTGATAACATTTGGAAGAATGTGAAAAAAGATTATCTTCATATCCAAATATCCCATTGACTTGCAGGCTTCAACATAAACCGCTTTCTTTTCCGTTATGATAAGCGAACGCGCCATTTTTGCTGTCAGCGGTATAAATGCGATACCAATGGACATAACGCCTGTGAAATTTCCTCTTCCGAAAATTGCGATAAGTATGAATGAAAGAAGCAGAGACGGTATTGAACAGACAACGTCCCAGATTCTCATTATAACTGCGTCGATCTTTCCTCCGTAATATCCGCATATAAGACCGATAGGTACGCCGATGACCACCTCAAAGGCAACTATGAGGAAAGCATTGAGCATAGAGCTTTTTGCACCCATTATAAGCCTTGATAAAAGGTCACGTCCAAGCTTGTCCGTGCCTAAAATATGTCCTTTTGAGAAAGCAGGAAGAAAACAGGATCGTGGATCAACTTCATTTGGATCATAAGGAACAATGACATTTGCACCAATAGCAGCAGCTATAGCTATAAGTATCACTATGCCTGAAATAACCGTTTTTGGAGTAAAAAACTTTCCCACCTTTGAACGTTTAGCCATTATCCATTCCTCCCTACTTCATCTCAACACGAGGGTCAACCACTGCATAGAGAATATCTACAACAAAACTCATTATAAGATATGAAACAAGCATTACAAGCACAAGCACCTGTACTATCGGATAGTTGTTTTGCTGGATACCTGTTACCAGCATACCACCGATACCAGGAAGCGAGAATATCTGTTCAATAAGAACAGTTGAACCTATAGCTCCCGCAAACATATATCCTGCTACTGTAAGGACAGGTATCACAGCGTTATGAAAAGCATGTTTGAATGTTTTATTGAACTTGCCGAGACCCTTTGCCTTTGCGGTTATCATATATGGTGCTTGAAGTTGGGATATCATACTGCTTCGTGTAACTCTTCCCAGTGTTGCAACAAGTCCAACCGCCATTATAATACCCGGAACAGATATTCTTGATATAAACTCTGCTGTATTAGAATATGTTCCTATGAAACTGTATCCAGGTACATATTTTGAAAGAAACAGAATAGCAAGAATGCTTAGCACAAACGTCGGTATACTCGAGATCACCAGCATAAGAGTCGACAACGCTGAATCTATCCATGTTCCTCGCTTCATCGCCGCCAGAACACCCATCAGAATAGCTATCACTGTTCCTAATATCGTTGAGAAAAGCACAAGACCTATTGTTATCGGTATCCTGTCTATTATCTGGTTGAGTATCGGCTGCTTTTGAACGTAATCAATTCCAAGATCACCATGTGCAATGCCTTTGAGCCAAATAATATACTGCTTCAGCAGCGGCTCATCAAGGTCGAACTGCTCTGTATACTGTTGCTGAAGTTCAGGTGTTGACTGCTTGTTACCTATGATAACAGTCAGCGGAGATGTTGGATTAAGTCTTAACGAAAAAAACACCAACAACGAAACCAGAAAGGTTATAACAACTATCTGTATCAATTTTTTCAGAATGTATTTTACATAAGCCATAATAACACCCTTTTCTAAAAATGAATTTTTGAATTTTAAATCCTTCAAATTTATCTTGATTATATTATATACTTTACAGTTACTGTAATGTCAAGATGCTAGCTGCAATTTTGTTTAAAATAACAAAATTCGCTGTAATATAAGCATTTTATCGTTGATTTTGTATATTATTTCATCTTAAAAATATGGCATTCGTGGCAAGCAATACATACGCAAAAAAATGCAACCATTTTTAAAATGCAATTTTGTTAATATGATATTGCAAATAGCAATAATAAGAAAGGACGTCTGATTTATCAAACGTCCTTGTATGACCCTATTTTCATCATCGATATTCTTTCATGCATCTTTGCCCAAAAGAATATCAGACAGCTTTTATCAGTTATTTTCAACGCTGCTTACAGCTTCCGTAACATTGTGATACCATTTGCGTGATCTCAGTCGTCTTTGACCGAGAGGAAGCTTAAACAGCTCTATAGCTATGTGAGCAGCATAAACATACCAAATATCGACCTTAAAGATAAGCCCGAGAATTAGTGTAAGCGGCATTCCTATCATCCATATGCTGCCTGCGTCCATGAGCGTAAGATACTTTACATCTCCGCCGCTTCTAAAAATGCCCTCTACCTTAATACAGTTCACCGCATTAGGTATGCAGTATATAGCAAGTACGCACATGCAGTTTCTCACACATTCGCCCTCAAGGGTACCCTTTATTCCATAAATATGCTGAACAGGCAACATAAGAGCAACAATGATACTGCATGATACAAGACCAGCTATGATAGAAACCCTATTGAATCGATCAGCATAGCGATAAACTTTTGGCATATCGGCAGAACCCATCTCAATGCCCAGCATAATAGTACATGCCCCTGCAAAGCCCATTATCGCAAGCTTTGCAAACATCTCCATGGTGTTCAGTATACTCATTCCTGCATATACTTCCGTGCCTCTTGTTCCATATACCATATAGTAAAACGAAAGACCCAGAGACCAAAGCATATCGTTCGCACACAACGGAAGAGAAGTTTTAAGATACTCCTTGTATAATCCAACATTTAATGTTTTCAATGCCTTAAAAAGGTTTTTCCTTATCGGATTATCTGAAAGAAAGAAATATAGCAAAAGTCCTATCAACTCAACAATTCTTGCAGCAAGCGTTCCAAGCGCAGCTCCTGTCACTCCAAGCTTCGGCGAACCAAGCTTTCCAAAGATAAACATATAGTTAAAAAGCATATTGAACATCATACTTCCTATGCCCTGTATCATCGGTATCTTGACATTGCCTATATTTCTAAAACAAAAGCTCACAGCATAGCATATGGCGTCAAGCAAATATGATACCGCCACGATACGCATATATGGCTTTGCCTTCTCTATAACAAGAGGGTCTCTGTTAAAAAGCCTTATTATGATATCAGGAAATATCATTGCCGCCAAACACATCACAAGACCAACAGTAAACGTTACCGTTACGGCTGTCCAAATTATGCGCTGAAAATCTTTGATATTTTTTTGGCCCCAATAACGTGTCAGATATATTCCTGCGCCAGTATTACAGCCATATAGGAAAGTAAAATAAACGCTGAAAAAATTTGTAGATACTCCTACCGCCGCAATAGCTGTGCTACCTAAGGTGCTGACCATCCACTGATCTATGAAAGTGAGACATTGGCTGAATATTGAAGAAACAAGCAGCGGCATTATGATACTGAGAAATTTCCTGTTAAACTCCTTCTTCTCAGCTTTAAGGTCAACGCTTTCCGACAGCATATGAATCACCCCTCTCATCATTTACAAAGCCGTTACAGTTCCCTTTCAGATGCTATGTTGTATGCCGCAACTGCATATAGCTTGCCAGCACATTCCGCAAGATTATTGAGCGAAGTCTCTCCAGGATCATTATAATCAAGCATACCGCATACTGAGATGCCCTTTATGTCAAGACCAACAAGCCCCGTTTCCATTATCTCAACGACCTCATGAGAAGCAAATCCTCCTGCATAAGGTCTTGCCGCAGATGTCACAAAAGCAGGATCATAAAAGTTCATATCAAAGATCACAAAAACAGGTTTTCCTGATACATTCTTTTTTATTGCAGAACCCACGTCTGAAAACTTCATATAATCCATGTCAGAAGCTGTCAACACATCTATACCCAGCTTTTCCAGCCTGCCACCGTATTGTGACATTCCGTTTCTTATTCCAACTTCAAGAGAAGAAGCATTGTCGCACATATCCTCTTCTGCCACTCTAACAAGCGCAGAACTTACCGAACCGCCGAAGTGGATAACAGCCATTTTGCCATACTTTTCATAGCAAGCTTTTATCTGCCCATAAGATGTCTTATCATCTCCGCCGATCATAAAGCTGCAAGCTCCCGTGGAAGCTATCGCTTTTTCAGCCGTATATATACATTCCTCAGCTGCTGCCTTTGAGGAATCGTCGATAATAAGATCACCGCAATCACCGCTCTTTACGCTATGCGCCATATCAATGTCAAGTCCCTGATCGCAAAAACCAAAGCCAAAAATATCACGTCTGAAATATGCAGAACCTTTTCTTGAACCAGGCTTTGCAGTTTCATCACACTCATATGGTAATGCTGCAAAAAGAATATCATAACCATTTATATCATCGACCATAGGCGTTTCCAAAAAACCTGTTGGCCCCAGATCTTTCAGATCATCAAAGTTTAGTTTAAATGGACATTTTACCATATCTAACACCGACCTTTCCTATTATTCCTGCTCCGCTTTTTTCTTTGAAAGCAAAATAACAAACTGCTTTAGTATCGCTACTGCATTTATCGCAGTTATGCCTGCGGGATCGTAATTTTCCATTACCTCCACCAGATCAAAACCTACGATATCCAGCCCCGCAAGACCATTTCTGATTATCTCACAGGCTTCATATGTAGAAAATCCTCCCGGCATTGGAGTGCCTGTACCCGGCGCATAAGCAGGATCAAGAAAGTCAATATCGAAAGTGATAAAAACCTTAGCGTCTCCCACCTGTTCCTTTATTCTGCGGCAAGTTTCCTTTATTCCGATCTTATGAAGCTCTCTCGCCGTGATGACCTTCATTCCGTGATCTTGAGCATACTTGATGCGATAAGTATCTCCGCCGCTTCTTATACCGACCTGAATAGAATGTTCAGTATCAAGAATATCGTCCTCAATAGCATTTCTAAAAGGCATTCCATGATTATATTTTATCCTGTCGCCATAATCCCAAGTATCTTCGTGGGTATCGAAATGCACCATTGCGACCTTGCCATACTTTTCGCTGTAAGCTTTAAGTTCAGCATATGCAATAAGGTGATCGCCGCCCAGAACGATAGGCACTGCACCTGCGTTGAGTACCTTTCTGACCGATTCCCTGATAAGCTCCATTGTCTCCTCAACATAACCAAGCACAACGCCGATATCGCCCATATCCATGCCTTTTAAGTTAGCGACCTTATATGAGTTATCCTGTTCATATGACAATCTGCCTGCACCATAAGCATTTCTTATCGCTCTAGGGCCAAAACGACAGCCTGTCCTGTTTGTCACGCTGGTATCATAGGGCACGCCCAAAACAACAAAATCTTCGCCATCGATATCCTGCTTATATGGAAGCCCGAAAAGCGTCTTGATATTATTTCCTCTGCGCTTTGCAATGTTGCTTCGTGTCTCTTCTGAAATAATTTTATCAAACATTTTCGATCATTCCTTTCTTAGCATATTCTTTGATGCCCGCCTTTTTGCAAGCCACACAGGTAATAAATTCTTTTACGATACGGCTGGCAAGAATTGAAGTTATTCCCCCTGCGTCATAGTTCGGTGCGACTTCAACAAGGTCAAAGCCAACAATATCAAGACCGATAAGCGAATGACGAATAAGTTCAAGAGCTTGTCTTGAAGTAAATCCACAGGAAACGGGAGTGCCTGTACCGGGAGCAAAAGCAGGATCAACAAAATCTATATCAAATGTGACCATGACCTTATTGTTTCCGACCTTTTCACGGATAAGCTCCGCCGTTTTCTCAATGCCCATATGATGTATATCAACAGCATAGATATGCTCAAGGCCTGCATTATTCGCAAAATCAAAATCACTCTCTTCAAAAAGTCCGCCTCTCAAACCTACCTGTATAGATGTTTTCGGGTCAATGCAGTCATATTCGATCGCTCTTCTGAAAGGTGTAGAGTGGTCGTGATGTTCTTTATCAGTATCGCTGCCCCATGTATCTGTATGCGAATCAAAGTGTATTATCGAAACAGGCCCGTAAACATCCTTATAAGCCAGCAGTTCAGGAAAAGTAATAGAATGATCACCGCCCAGAACGATTGGAATTGTACCTGTTTCCAAAATAGCTTTCATTTCCTGTGGTATCGAACCAAGATAAGCTTTCTCAGCGTTCCACATATCAAGATCTCCATAATCAACGCCCTTTACATATTTACTCGTATCAATGCCGACAGCCTCGTTCACGCTGTCTGTGGAAAAGGCTCTGCGAATCCCATCAGGACCAAACCTCGTTCCCGGACGATATGTTGTTCGGATATCAAATGGAATACCTATAATAGTGTAATCCGCCCCAGATGTGTCAGTTGAACTTTTCAAACCGCCATATGTAAGCTGCACCTTTTTATCAGTATTTATTGCGTTCATAGAATCACTTTCCTTTCTTAATTTGTTGATTTCATTTTACGCTATACAGTTACAGTAAAGTCAATGCTCATTTGTAAAGAAAAAATTAATTCTATGGCAACAGATTATCTTAAAGCGTTCTTTATTTTCTGCAAACTAAACGTCTAAAGCACATATCATATTATTAATGGCAAAAAAACACCCCGTATCATAAGACACGGGGTGAAATTTATGTTATCTATTCAGATATCCTAAACTTTGCAAGAATTACTTCTTCTGTGCAATAGCAGCCTGAGCAGCAGCAAGTCTAGCAATTGGAACTCTGAATGGTGAGCAAGATACATAGTCAAGACCGATCTTGTTGCAGAACTCAACAGATGTTGGGTCGCCGCCGTGCTCACCGCAGATACCGCAGTGGAGCTTTGGATTAACTGGCTTACCAAGTTCAAGAGCCATTTCCATAAGCTTGCCTACGCCGTTCTGGTCGAGCTTAGCAAATGGATCGTTCTCGTAGATCTTTGCATCATAGTAAGCATTGAGGAACTTACCAGCGTCATCTCTTGAGAAACCGAATGTCATCTGTGTAAGGTCGTTTGTACCGAAGCAGAAGAAGTCAGCTTCCTTAGCGATCTCGTCAGCTGTAAGAGCAGCTCTTGGGATCTCGATCATTGTACCAACCTCGTACTCAAGGTCAGAACCAGCAGCCTTGATCTCAGCGTCAGCAGTCTCAACAACGAACTTCTTAACATACTTAAGCTCCTTGATATCATTTACCAGTGGGATCATGATCTCAGGCTTAACTGTCCAGTCTGGGTGATTCTTCTTAACGTTGATTGCAGCCTTGATAACAGCCTTTGTCTGCATCTTAGCGATCTCAGGATATGTTACTGCAAGACGGCAGCCACGGTGACCCATCATTGGGTTGAACTCGTGGAGTGAAGCGATGATAGCCTTGATAGTCTCAACAGGCTTGTTCTGTGCCTTAGCAAGAGCCTCGATATCAGCCTCTTCTGTTGGTACGAACTCGTGAAGTGGTGGGTCAAGGAATCTGATAGTTACAGGGTTACCCTCAAGTGCCTCATAAAGAGCCTCGAAGTCAGCCTGCTGCATTGGCTCGATCTTAGCAAGAGCAGCTTCTCTCTCTTCAACTGTGTCTGAGCAGATCATCTCTCTGAATGCAGCGATTCTCTCAGGATCAAAGAACATGTGCTCTGTACGGCAAAGACCGATACCCTCAGCGCCCAGCTCTCTTGCCTTCTTAGCGTCAGCAGGAGTATCTGCGTTTGTTCTAACCTTCATTGTTCTGAACTTGTCAGCCCAGCCCATGATCCTACCGAACTCGCCAGCGATCGTAGCGTCAACAGTTGGAATGATACCATCATAGATGTTACCTGTTGAACCGTCGATTGAAATATAGTCACCCTCGTGGAACTCCTTGCCTGCGAGTGTGAACTTCTTGTTAGCCTCGTCCATAACGATATCTGAGCAGCCAGATACGCAGCATGTACCCATACCACGAGCAACAACGGCAGCGTGTGATGTCATACCGCCTCTAACTGTAAGGATACCCTGTGAAGCCTTCATACCTGTGATGTCCTCAGGTGATGTCTCAAGTCTTACGAGAACGACCTTCTCGCCTCTCTCGTTCCAAGCCTCAGCGTCATCAGCTGTGAATACGATCTTACCGCAAGCAGCTCCTGGAGAAGCGCCAAGGCCCTTGCCCATAGGAGTAGCAGCCTTGAGTGCCTTTGCGTCGAACTGTGGGTGAAGAAGTGTATCGAGGTTTCTTGGGTCGATCATTGCAACAGCCTCTTCCTCAGTTCTCATGCCCTCATCAACGAGGTCACAAGCGATCTTAAGAGCAGCCTGTGCAGTTCTCTTACCATTTCTTGTCTGAAGCATATAAAGCTTACCGTGCTCAACAGTGAACTCCATATCCTGCATATCTCTGTAGTGATCTTCAAGTGTCTTGCAAACCTTGTTGAACTCAGCGAATGCCTCTGGGAACTTCTGCTCCATTTCAGAGATGTGCATTGGTGTACGAACACCAGCAACAACGTCCTCGCCCTGTGCGTTTGTAAGGAACTCACCGAACAGACCCTTAGCACCTGTAGCTGGGTCTCTTGTGAATGCAACACCTGTACCGCAGTCGTCACCCATGTTACCGAATGCCATGGACTGAACGTTTACTGCTGTACCCCATGAATAAGGGATATCGTTATCTCTTCTGTATACGTTAGCTCTTGGGTTATCCCATGAACGGAATACAGCCTTGATAGCGCCCATGAGCTGCTCCTTAGGATCAGTTGGGAAGTCAGAACCGATCTTAGACTTGTACTCAGCCTTGAACTGGTTAGCCAGCTCCTTAAGATCCTCAGCGTTCAGCTCAACGTCCTGCTTAACGCCCTTCTTAGCCTTCATCTCGTCGATAAGCTCTTCAAAATACTTCTTACCAACTTCCATAACTACGTCAGAATACATCTGAATGAATCTTCTGTAGCAGTCCCAAGCCCATCTTGGGTTACCAGACTGAGCAGCGATAGTCTCAACAACTTCTTCATTAAGACCGAGGTTAAGGATTGTATCCATCATACCAGGCATTGATGCTCTAGCACCTGAACGTACAGAAACGAGGAGTGGGTTCTCCTTGTCACCGAACTTCTTGCCTGTGATCTCTTCCATCTTTACAATGTACTCGTTGATCTCTGCCATGATCTCAGGATTGATCTCACGGTTGTCCTCATAATACTGAGTACAAGCTTCCGTTGTGATCGTAAAGCCCTGAGGAACAGGGAGACCGATATTTGTCATCTCAGCAAGGTTAGCACCCTTACCGCCTGTCTCTTATACA
>ENA-OZEB01000603-OZEB01000603.1-human-gut-metagenome-genome-assembly--contig:-NODE-603-length-10841-cov-4.082051_pt1 | contig 10841 bp, 8 predicted proteins | sample MGYA00245060_ERZ653593 | MGnify/ENA primary metagenome ERZ653593 (study PRJEB26926, sample SAMN06164989) | human gut metagenome | biome: ENVO:00009003; feature: ENVO:2100002; material: ENVO:00002003... | reverse complement strand
GTCATGGCCTCCTGCGCCTTTGCCTCAAAGACCGATTTCACAATGGGGTAATTCCAAATACTTTCCTGATAGTCGTCGGAGAGCGTCGAGCGGATGAATGCCCACGCGCCGGACTTGTCCTTGCAGGTCGTGGAGATGGAAAGCGTGCAGCTGGCGTTGAACGCGTTGCCGCTGGAGCCGTCCTCGCGCGGGAAGCCAACAAAGCGAATGTCGTTGTTCAGTGCGGCGAAGGTATAGTACAGATCACTGAAACCGGAAAGTGACGTCGGATAGAGCAGCTGCTTGCCGTTTTTCAGGCGGGTGAAATCGCTTTCATAATCGTCCGAATCCGACTGCCAGTCGTATTCCGCCGGGAAGGGCTTGACGAACTCCAGCAGCGCGCGGAATTCATCGGTATCAAAGCTGCACGTGCCATCCTGCCAGTTCATGAAGCTCTCCGCGTTCATCGCGATGCAGTACTGCAGCATTTCCGCCTGCGTGTAATACTTGTTGAAGACCGTCGCGCCCTCGGGGAGCTTGGAAAGCGCGTCATTGACGTCGGCCAGCGTCCATGTCGTATACTCGCCCACGACCTTGCCGAGGCCAACTGCGGTCGTGACGCCGAAATCGATGGGCAGGCGGTAGAGTTTGCCGTCGGTCTGGGCCGCGTTCAGCGGCTGCGTCATGAGCTTGTCGCGCGAATATTCGGGGTCCGCGTCGAGATACGGCCACAGGTCCTCCAGCAGTCCCTTGGCGGCATACTGACCGATGGGAAGCTCCGTGCCGTTGACGAGGATATCAGGCACATTGCCGGAGATGATCTCCGTGTTGAGCTTGGTCAGACCGGCATTATAATCGTCGTCCGTCGCATACTCGGAATAGTCCTTGACGACGATGCGGTAGTCCGGATTGCTCTTGTTGAATTTTACGATCTGGCTGCGGAGATTGTAATCCAAATACAGGCAGGCCAGCGTCAGCTCCGTCTTTGCCGTGACAGAGGCCGCGTCCACGCGGTTGAGGACAAGGATCTGCTGCTTGCTGGGGCCGTCGTCCGAATAGTCATAGGTCACAGCGACGATGCGCCCATCCGACAGGAAGCCGAACTGGTCGCTGTTGATATTGTTGCTGTCCACATCGCAGGCCACCCAGTCGACGACCTTCTCGACCTCGCCGTTGTCCCTGCGTTCGCCAAAGATATTGCCGTTATCCATAAAGAAATAGGCATAGACATCATTGCCGGGGAGGATGTTCCACGCGCGGGAGGAAACGGGCGTTTCCTTGCCCCAGTCCTTCGTCTCCGGGTCAAGCTGCTTGAAGACCATCTTGCCGTCTGCGGAGGAGGTCGTCATGCCGACCTCGCTGGCGGACAGCTGGCAGATCTGGCCGTTCAGCTCGTCGCCGGACTTGCTGAACACGAAGCTGCCGTCCGGGCCGTAGACGTTGACGGTCTGGTGGTCGTAGGTATAGACATAGCCCTTGTCGTCGGAGAGAATGGAGTCGATGTACGTATAGCGCCAGCCTTCGGGATCGTCCGTCTCCTCCTCGGAAACGGGCGTGATGGTGCGCAGCAGCGTCCCATGCGCGTCAAGCTGGATAAGCTCGGAGATGGAATCGCCCTCCGTGCCGTCGTCCGCGTAGCGGCTCGTCTGCCGGAAGAGCCAGAGCGTGCCGTCCGCACCGGCCGCCATGGTCTGGATGCTGGTGCTGCTGTTGAAGGTCTGCATACTGCCGTCCGGATTCATGGTCACGCCATCCGGCATGTCCGGGTTTTCCACGACCGGCTCGGCCACATAATTGTCAAGCTGCACGCACTCGCCGGTGTCAAGGTCAAAGCGGAAAATGACCTCGGAATACGTGTCATAGGAATATTCCTCACCGTTTTCGTCGGTATAGGTTTCCTTGCCGCCGTCCGGAACACTGGCGGTAAAGTAGAGCGTGTCGCCGGTAACGCAGCTCGTGCCGATCCACTGGATCTCCTCCGGCAGATCAAAATATTGTGCCTGATACGCGAACTGCGTCGAGGTCTTGTCCTCGGTATCGCTCTGTTCTGTCTTCTTCGTATCGTCCGCCGTCTGCGCCTCATTTTTGCTGCACCCGGCGAGAACGCCGAACAGCAGAACAAGCGCGAGACAGATGGAAAGAATGCGTTTTGTCATAAAGGATGCTCCTTCCTGTTTTGATCCGTGCGGCCACATGGTAACAGAAATTCGCCCAAAAAGAAACCCCTTTGGGACAGATTTAAGAAAGAATTAAGTAAATCGAATGGTTTTCATACGTCTTGGAATTCATCAAGATCCGTGTTATACTGTAGAAAAACCGCAACAGGAGGCGCTTTATGCCCGCGCATATCATTTCCAGCGAGCAGCAGCGCGACCGGATGCTGCACACGCCGATCCCGAAGCTGATCGTGTCGCTGTCTATCCCGACGCTGGCGTCCCAGCTCATTTCCGTGTTTTATAATACCGCCGATACCTATTTCGTCTCCAAGCTCTCTACCAGCGCCTCGGCGGCGGTCGGCGTCGTTTTTTCGCTCATGTCCATCATTCAGGCCTTCGGCTTCGGCATCGGTATGGGCTGCGGGTCGATCATCAGCCGCAGTCTCGGCAACCGCGACAACGAGCGGGCCGACCGCACCGCAAGCAGCGCGTTCTTTTTTGCCGCTGCCGTGGGGTTTCTCATCTGCATTGCGGGGCTCTGCACGCTCCGGCCGCTCATGCGCCTGCTCGGCTCAACGGAAACGATCCTCCCGTACTCGGAAAGCTACGCGCGCATTATCCTGCTGGCTGCCCCCATCATGTGCGCTTCGTTCGTCCTGAGCAATACGCTGCGCTCCGAGGGCGAGGCGATGCTTTCCATGTACGGCATCTGCGCGGGCGGACTTCTGAACGTCGCGCTCGACCCGCTGTTCATCTTTGCCTTCGACATGGGCATCGCGGGCGCGGCGCTGGCTACGGCGCTCAGCCAGCTGGTCAGCTTCTGCATCCTCGCGTGGCTGTTCCTCCACGGGCGGAGCATCGTCCGCGTCCACGTCCGCTGCATCAGCAAACGGCCCGGACTTTACGGCGAAATTCTGCTCGTCGGCTTCCCGACGATCTGCCGACAGGGCTTCGCAAGCCTGTCCTCGGCGCTTTTAAATAACGCGGCAGCTGTCTATTCCGATGCGGCGGTCGCCGCCGTGACGATCTCCAACAAGGTCTATCTGCTCGTCCGGTCGATCGTGATCGGCATCGGGCAGGGGTTCCAGCCTGTAGCGGGCTACAATTTCGGCGCGGGCGATAAAAAGCGCACACGGCAGGCGTTCTGGTTTTCCGTGCTGCTCGGAACAGCGGTGTGCATCGTCTGTGCGGCTGTGATCTCGCTCTTTCCCGACGAGATCATGCACTTCTTCCGCGACGATGCGGAGGTCACGCGCATCGGCCGTCAGGCACTGCTCTATGCCTGCGCCGTCATGCCGCTGATGGGATATTCAACTTATGTAAACCAACTATACCAGTGCCTCGGCTTCCATCAGGCCGCGACGCTTCTAGCCAGCTGCCGCAACGGACTGCTGTACGTGCCGCTCATCCTCATCCTGCCGCGTATGCTGGGCCTGCCCGGCGTAGAAATGAGCCAGCCCGGCGCAGACCTTTTGACCTTCGTTGTTTCGCTCCCGTTCCAGATCTGGTTCTTCCGGCATAAGCTCCGCTGATATGACGCTGCGTATACACGAAGGCTCCCCTATCGTTAGCAGGGGAGCCTTCAAATATGGAAATTTATAATCAATTTACGATCTGAAACTCTGAAATATTATAGGGTGTATCTGAAAACTCATGATGTGACCGGCAGCGAGGGATTTTTGCGTTGCGCAAGACATTTTTTCGCAGGAATACTGACGTATTTCAAGGAAAAATGACGCGGCGCACCGCAAAAAGGCCCGCTGTCCGGGTGCGTTGGGAGTTTTCAGATACACCCTAGGCAGCGCCGGTGAGTAATTTTCCAAAGCTCAGCCCTTCGCAGCTCCAGTCTCCGAACCGGAGCCCGCCGGTTCATTTGCGGCCGTGGAAACCCGGATCTGCTCAATATGATGGTTTGCGATCCGCGTGATCTGTACGTGCAGCGTTTCAAAATCGAATGACGCACCGGTCTCGGGGAGCCGGCCAAACTGCTCCATGACCCAGCCGCTGACGGAGGCCATGTCCGAGTCGGATCTCAGCCCGAAATAGTCCGCAAAATCGTCAAAGCTCATTTCCGCGTCGACCAGGTACGTGCCGTCAGACCCCTTGCTGATCGGCGTTTCCTCTTCATCGTGCTCATCCCAGATCTCGCCGACGAGTTCTTCCAGAATGTCCTCCATCGTCACAATGCCGCAGGTGCCGCCGTATTCGTCGACCACGACGGCGACGTGCGTTTTGGCCTGCTGGAGCTTTTTGAGCAGCAGACTGATGGGCTCCATCTCCAGCGCGTAGACCGGCGGCAGAATAATATCCCGCAGCGGCTTGTCCGTCACGCCGCAGCCGACATAAAAGTCCTTCTGGTGGATGGTGCCGAGAATATTGTCGATCGAATCCTGATAGATCAGGAGCCTTGAATATTTCGTCTCCGTGAACAGCGCGGCGACCTCCTCCTTCGTCGCCGTGATCGGAAGCGCAGCCAAGTCAGTGCGGTGGATCAGAATATCCTCCGCGCGCTGCTCGGAAAAATCGATTGCGTTCTTGAGCAGCTCGCCCTCGTTTTTATCAATGCTGCCGTCCTGCTGCACTTCGTCGACAAGCATCAGAAGCTCCTCCTGCGACATTTTGTTGTCGGAGCTGAGGCGGAAGACCTTCGCCAGCAGCTTTTTCCAGAACGAAAAAATTGCGTTCAGCGGCGTAAAAATCCAAATAAGGACCTGAAGCATCGGCGCGGACAGCATGGCCCACTGCTCTGCGCAGTCCTTTGCAATGCTCTTCGGAGAGATCTCACCGAAAATCAGCACCACGACCGTGACGACGACGGTGGAGATCGTGGCGCCTGCGTCGCCGTAATGCCTGACGAACAGCACGGTGCCGATGGAGGCCGTGGCGATATTCACGATATTGTTTCCGATCAGGATCGTGGACAACAGCCGGTCATAGCGTTCGAGCAGCTTACAGACCAGTGCCGCCCGTTTGTTTCCCTTCTCTGCAAGGGTCTTGAGCCGCGTTGTGTTCGCAGAGGAAAAAGCCGTTTCCGTCGCCGAAAAATAGCCGGAGAGGATCAGGCAGACAGTCATTATAACAATGCAAGTAGTGGTTGACAATGTACGGTAACTCCTTTTCTGTTATCTGAAATCGTGTGTGAAGACGCAAAAAAGCACGTCCGCCCTGCATCTAGCAGCGCAGATATGCTTCCCAAAACAGATGACAGATCAGATATGTACTATGACAATCGCTGTCGTCAGAATCCATGTGTTTCATTCCTTTCGCATAAAATCAAATTTATTATAACAAAAAACACAAATTCGTCAAGAAACAAATTCGGCGTAAGACTTGGGCGTGCCCGGTTCACGCAGAGAGCAGCAAAGGACCGAATAGAGTTGGTAGGGGCAAGAGCCAAGCCCCTACCAACTGCGGTCGAATTTCGTTGGTTTTACGGAGCAGGGGAAATCATCGCTCCGCTTGATAGACGATCTCGCCGTTTACGATGGTCATGTACGCCTCGCCGCCGATGGTGGTCAGCGGGTCTGCCGTCCAGAGAACAAGATCGGCGTCCTTGCCCGGTTCCAGACTGCCGACGCGGTCAGAAATGCCGCGACTCTGCGCCGGATTGATGGTAATGGCGCGCCACGCTTCTTCCATCGGCAGTCCTGCCGCAGCCGCAAGTCCAGCCGCCAGCGGCAGATGCTGCAGCGGAATGACCGGTGCGTCGGTGATGATGCTGACCGTCAGTCCTGCGCGGTACAGAACGCCCGCTGTCGTAAAGCTCTTGTTCCGCAGCTCGACCTTGCTCTTGCCGCCGAGCGACGGGCCAACAAAGACCGGATAGCCCTCCTCGGCCAGCTCGTCCGCGATGATCTCACCGTCGGTGCAGTGGTCGAGCGTCAGCTTGAGGTCAAACTCCCGCGCGATGCGCACGGCGGTCAGAATATCGTCCGCGCGGTGCGCGTGGCACTTGATCGGAATTTCTCTGTTCACGACCGGCAGCATCGCTTCCAGCTTCACGTCCAGCGGCGGATTTTTTCCTGCCGCCTTGTCGTCGCGGTAGCGGATGGTGCGCATCAGCAGCTCGCGCAGAAGTCCGGCCACAGCCATACGCGTCATGGGACTCTGCTTTTTGCCCTGTCCGTAGCAGCCCTTCGGGTTTTCGCCGAACGCGCATTTCATCGCCGCAGGCGACCGCAGTACCATCTTGTCAACACGCTTGCCTGCCAGCTTGAGAATGGCGAACGTGCCGCCGACGACGTTTGCACTGCCGGGGCCGGTGCAGGCGGTCGTTACGCCGCCGCGCAGCGCCAGACCGAACGCCTCGTCCTGCGGATTGATCGAGTCGATCGCGCGCAGCTGCGGCGTCAGCGGGTCAACGATCTCATTGTAATCCATACCCTCCCAACGCATGGCCTGATTGTCAAGGCCGATGTGGCAGTGCGCCTCCACGCAGCCCGGCGTGAGCAGCCGCCCCTGCGCATCAATGACCTTTGCGCCCACGGGCGCGTCAATTTCCGGCGCGACTGCGGCAATTTTTCCATCCTCAACCAGCAGACAGCCGTTCGGAATATCCGCTCCGGCCATCGTCTTGATGTGTGCGTTCTGAATCAGCAGCATATTGTATCTCCTTTCACAGCGCCAATTCGCTGTTTCCTCCAGTATAACGCGAGCCGCCGCCAAAAAGCAAGCGCTGTTTTTCCCCAGTCCGCTAGACAAAAAAGGCAGATGCTGTTATGATAGAGACAGAAAATCCAAAAACGACGATCAAGGAGATTGCTATGAAACAGTATTATCTTGGAATTGAGTTCGGTTCCACGCGCGTTAAGGCCGTCCTGATCGACGGCGAGCACCGCATTGTCAAGAGCGGTGATTACACATGGAAAAGCAGTCTGGAAAACGGCGTCTGGACGTATCATATGGAGGATGTGCAGACCGGCCTGCGCACCGCCATCCGCAACCTCGGCGAGCTGCCGGGGGCTGTTTCGGCCATGGGCATTTCCGGCATGATGCACGGCTATCTGGCCTTCGACAAGGACTGGAACCTGCTGGCACCATTCCGCACCTGGCAGAACACCATGACCGGCGAGGCAGCCGAGCAGCTCACGGCAGAATTCGGCTTCAACATCCCACAGCGCTGGTCCATTGCGCATCTGTATCAGGCCGTTCTGAACGGCGAAGCGCACGTCAAAAATATCGCGCACATCACGACGCTTGCCGGCTATGTCCACTATCTGCTCACGGGCGAAAACGTTCTCGGCGTGGGCGAAGCCTCCGGTATGTTCCCCATTGACAGTGAAACGCTGGACTATGACGCGGCGATGCACGAAAAATTCGACGCGCTGCTGGCCAAATACGGCTTCGCGTGGACGGCCCGCAGCGTCCTGCCCAAGGTCCTGATGGCCGGACAGGCCGCAGGTAAGCTGACGCAGGCCGGGAGAACGTTCCTTGAAGGGCTTCTGCCCGCCGGCATCCCGTTCTGCCCGCCCGAAGGCGATGCAGGCACCGGCATGACGGCGACGAACGCCGTCGCGCCCAGAACCGGCAACGTCTCGGCAGGCACGTCCATCTTCGCTATGGTCGTACTGGAAAAGCCCCTGTCGAAGGTCTATCAGGAGATCGATATGGTCACCACGCCCAGCGGCAAGCCCGTCGCCATGGTGCACTGCAACAACTGCACGAACGACATGAACGCATGGGTGGGCCTTCTCGGCGAGACGGCGAAGCTCTTCGGCGCGGACGTTTCGACTGGCGAGCTGTTCACGAAGCTCTACCAGAAGAGCCTTGAGGGTGATGCCGACTGCTCTGGCGTCCTGACCTACAACTATATGGCGGGCGAGGGTGTTACGCATCTGGACGAGGGCCGTCCGATGGTCGTCCGCAAGCCCGAAAGCCAGTTTACGCTTGCCAATTTCCTGCGCTCCCAGCTTTACGCGACCATGTCGACGCTCAAGCTCGGCATGGATATCCTTGCGGAGGAGCACGTTGCGATCGATTCCCTGACCGGTCATGGCGGCCTGTTTAAAACGCCGGTCGTCGGCCAGAAATACATGGCCGCCGCCTGCCGTGCACCGGTCACGTGCATGGAATCGGCAGGCGAGGGCGGGCCTTACGGCATGGCTCTGCTTGCGTCCTATCTGGTGCAGAAAAAGGATGGCCAGACGCTTGAGCAGTATCTGGAAACAGAGGTTTTCGCGGATGTCAAGCGCACGACGCTTGCTCCCGATCCCGAGGATGCCGCCGGCTTCGACCGCTATCTCGGCTGGTACCGCAGCGCCCTCGCAGCGGAAACCGCCGCAGTAAACGCATTCTGATCGATCCTTTCGAAAACATGGAAAAGGCTTCCCGTCTCCGGGAAGCCTTTTCCGCTTACATGGCCGAGGAGATCGCGTCCACAGCCTTTTCCGCCTCGTTTTGAATAGCCTTGGCGACCTGCTTTGTCATGCGGTACGCGTCGCTGTTTTTCGGCAGCATCATCGCGCCCAACGCGCCGACTGCGACGCCTGCGCCCATGGTCAGAAAGAAGCCCCGTACTGTCATATGCGCACCTCGTTACCGCATCGCCGTGCCGGACGTGCTGCCGGTCACGGTTCTGCCGCTTGCCGTGCCGCTCTGGCTGTAGCCCGCGCCGTTGTAGCCGGGGTTGTAGTTCGTGCCGTTATACATACCGCCATAGCCGTTTGTGCCGTTGACATAGCCGTTCCGGGTCGTGGAGACGTTGGAATAGCCGTCGTAATACGGCTGCGTCGCCGCACAGGCGGTCAGAGACACCGCAAGCATCAGCGCGGCCAGCACCAGGATCAAGCCTTTTTTCATGAGAAATTCCTCCTTTTTTGCGAATCGTATCGCTGAGGCTAGTTTCTGCATGCATTGCGCGCGGTATGCTGTGAGTTTTTTACAGAGCAGGAATCGATAAAAATCGATACAAGCATATTGAAAGTTTTCGTTTATGCTGTATAATAAACAACAGATAAAAATGAGAAGGAGAACGCTCATGAAAAAGCTGTCCATCAAAAAAGGCGTGCAGTGCATGGCCTGTCTGGAGTGCGTCCGCGCCTGCTCCAACGCATACTATAAGGAATTCCACCCCGATAAGGCCGCTCTGAAGATCGTCCAGCGCGGCGAGAACGTCCGTCCCATGGTCTGTGTCCAGTGCGGCAAGTGCGCCGAGGTCTGTCCCTCCGGCGCGATCACCCAGAACCCCAAGGGCGTCTGGATGATCAGCCGCAAGCTCTGCACCGGCTGCGGAAAATGCGTCGAAGCGTGTCCCTTCGGCCTCATCGTCAAGGACGAGGCCGTCCCGTATTCCAGCAAATGCACCGCCTGCGGCATCTGTGTTAAGGCCTGCCCCATGGAGCTGCTGGAAATCGTTGAAAAAAAAACCAAAAGCGGCGGACGCGGGTCCGCCGCTTTTGCATATTCTATATTATTGATTTCCGCAAGCTTGCAGGCTGGTCAAGCCTCCGGCGGCCCTGTCTTTTCCGCCTTGCCGGAAAAGACAGGGGAGAAAAGGGGCGCTTGGACGCGTTTGGTGCGTTCTGCGGGTACGGTTCAGGGAAGCACCGAAATTTCAGTCTTTACGAGCACACAAACTCACCCTACGGGCGCTAAACTACGCGCCGCCTGTTACGGGACACCAAATTTATAAGCAGCTGCGTTTGAATGAATGCGGCAAATTAGCTTTGCGTTCAAAACTTGCCAGGCAGTACGGATTCGCATTGGTCTTGCTGACTGCCGTATCCCAACGCTGTTCCTGTTATCGCGGGAAAAGTCCAGAAAAACCGAAGCGGTTTTTCTGGCCGCTTCAAGGAGGTCCGGAGGGAAATCGAAATCCCTCCGGGCTCGTTTTCTTTTGCCAGCGTTTTCTTTTGGAGAAGCAAAAGAAAATGCTGGACAGCAGCTGCTGATTTTTAATACGAGTTCTTACTTTGCCGTGCGTCTCAAAATGCTGCGGCTTTTCGTTTATTCCACGCCGGTGACTTCGTAATCCTGCGCTTCGACGGCAGCCTTGAGCGTCTCGTTCGAAACATCCTTCGTGAGCGTGACGACGGCGGTGCCGTTGTTGTGATCCGCGACTGCGGAAGCCACGCCGTCCACGGCTTCGAGCGCCTTTTTAACGCGCGCTTCGCAGTGGCCGCACATCATGCCCTTTACGTGTAATGTCTTTGTCATACCAGTTTCCTCCTTATTTTGTTCTGCCAGATGAATTTCCGGCATGGGTTTTCCTTTGTGATCGTGTTTGGCGCTGTAGAGTTTGCACAGGTTCAGCCGCAGCGCGTTCGACACCACGCAGAAGCTGGACAGGCTCATGGCCGCCGCGCCGTACATCGGATTGAGCGTCAGACCCAGCCCGACGAACACGCCCGCAGCCAGCGGGATGCCGATGACGTTGTAAATAAACGCCCAGAACAGGTTCTCGTGGATGTTCCGCAGTGCCGCACGGCTGAGGCGGATGGCGGCGGCGACGTCGAGCAGCGTGCTCTTCATAAGCACCACATCCGCCGCGTCGATGGCGGAAACGGTTTCGGGATAGAGTTTCGTCGCTTCTTCCTTGTTGCCTGCTTCTACAGCCGTAAGGAATTTCTTGACCTGCGTTTTAAGCGCGGACTTTACTGCTTTGTTCTGCTGGGTTTTCTTCTCGATAACCAATACTCTTTTTTTTGCGGATTTAATATTAGGCATGATGATCTCCTTATTCTCTGTCTCTTATACACATCTGACGCT
>ENA-OZEB01000595-OZEB01000595.1-human-gut-metagenome-genome-assembly--contig:-NODE-595-length-10971-cov-3.830524_pt1 | contig 10971 bp, 8 predicted proteins | sample MGYA00245060_ERZ653593 | MGnify/ENA primary metagenome ERZ653593 (study PRJEB26926, sample SAMN06164989) | human gut metagenome | biome: ENVO:00009003; feature: ENVO:2100002; material: ENVO:00002003... | reverse complement strand
ATTACTACGCGTCTCGTGGGCTCGGAGATGTGTATAAGAGACAGGTATCCTCTTTCATCAGTGTATCATTGACAATCTCCATATCTGCATCCATGTAATTCGATACAATGATCCTTGCTCCCTGACTTTCGATCAATGTGATCAGCACTAAAAATACCGAAAGACCGGTTGCTAACGATAAAAATACAACGGCTGTTTTCTTCTTATCCTTTTTCAACTGTCTGCAAGCCATATTTTTTAACACATGACCTCTTTTTGTCCGGTGCGATTTCCGGTTTGATGTGACGGTACGATATCCAAGTGCCTCCATCGGTGTGACGGCACAGGCAATTTTGACCGGCTTTCTGCTTCCAAGCAGCAGGGTAATGACCGCAATCAGGATCGTCAAAAGGATAATTCCCGGATGAAATGCCACTACGACTTTTTCACGGATGCCAAGGGAACGCACCACCTCCGGGATAATGAAAAACGAAGTCAGCACTCCCGCAAAAAATCCACCGCCAATTCCAAATATCCCGATCCAGCACATCTGACGTGTCATCAGATTTTTTACCTGCGTTCCGGTCATTCCGACTGTCTGGAGTAAGCCGTAATAGCGGATATTTCCGGAAACCGATAAATAGAGAATATTGTAGATCAAAAGGTATGCACTCAAGCAAGTGATGAATGCCAGTCCCACCATTCCCCTTAAGATCCGTACGGAATTGGAGGTTTCGGCTGTAAAAAACAGTGCCTGCTGCACTCCTAGATCCATCTGCTCCCGAAACTCTTCCTGTTTTTTTGTCGTCAGGATTTTACTTTTGAACTGCAGATACATTCTTCCGGAACGAACATCCGACAACTGATAACCGGACTGCTGATAAAATTTTTTAGAAACAAAAAATACTTTTTTCGTACCGTATCCGTCCCAGATCCCACAGATTTTAAAGGTTTTCTCCTTCGGTTCTGTTCCGTTATCATCACCGTAGGTCAGTGTAAACGTGTCACCGATCCCCAGTCCCGAAAGCCCGCAGTCCTCCAATGCGGTCTGCGTGACCATCACTTCATTTTCCTGTTTCGGATAATGCCCCTTTGTTTCTTTTCTTGCCGGAGCCATGATCTCGTCCCAGTAAGTTTTATCGCTGTAGATCAGCCACGTATGCAGGGTATCATCCCATTGGGTGCTGATCGCATAACCCGCCACGCCGACTTTTCCTATCTTCGATACCTCACTGCTGTTTTCACACTTTTTTACCTGTTCTTTCGTCATTCCATACATGATAGCATCCATGTCCGCACCACTCAAGCGGATGTTCTGACGTTTTTCCATTTTTACATAGGTAAGTCCTACCGTAAAAATCGAAAAGAGCATAAAAACTGCCAGAAAGACAGCACACACCAGTACCAGATTTTTGCCCTTATTCCGAAAAAAGGAAGTCTTTGCCATCCTTTTGATGACCTGCTGATTATTATTTTTCAGCATCTTCATCACTTCCCTTCCGTATTTTTCCGTCCTCAATACAGACGATCCGGTCTGCGAGCTGCGCAATATCCATATCGTGAGTGATCAGTATCAGTGTCTGCGAAAAACGTTTTGCCGCAACGCGCAAAAGTCCCAACACCTCATGACCTGTTCCGGAGTCCAGGTTTCCGGTCGGCTCATCTGTAAACTGTACCCCTATCCCTTTATGCCTTGAAAATAGGGGCTTTAACTGTATGCACACTTGTGTACTGTGTACACTTTCCTTCTACGATAAAAGCAAGCAGGTCTTTTTTTCTAGAATTTCCCACTTGCTTTTATACTCTTAATGATACCTATTTCCGTTGCATGCAACAATACATTTTTGTTTCAATTCGCGTCCTATTTCGAACCGTTCATAATATTCATCTGATTCTGTTTCAAATGCATATTTATATACTTTCACAACTTCTTCGCAGTTACTTTTAAATTGTTCCTCTTCAACTGTTCTGCTTCCATCTCCAATCAATCTATTAATAAATCTCTTGTAAATTTTCAGTTCTGGCAACACATTTGTAACAAACTCACTTTTACCTTCTAAAAATTTTTTCTTTTCTTGAATATCAATAATGTCCAGTAATATAATACTTGCTACGAACAGCAATACAAAATATGATTCTAAACTCGTGTATGTTCCTGTAGTAGCTGGTACTGCTTCAATACGACTTTTGTAAATTAGTTTATCTCTTAAAGATAAATGATAATAATCACTTAGCTCTTCAGCTAATTTATACAACCAAAATTTTCCTTCTGTTTGTTGTTCAGAAAATTCTAAGGTCTGTTTTTGATATTTATCCATTGCTGGAAGATTTATATTCACATCAAAAAACTTATTCAAATATCTGGTTGCATCAAACCCACTTCCATAATAATTTGTTATGGTATGTATTAACTGCTCCTTATTAAGGGACACCACGAAAATCACACGCTCATCATCAAAATAGTGTTTGATTCTCTCCAACATTTCTATGGCAAAAGATGGTCTGCAGCGATCCAATTCATCAATAAATATAACCAGTTTCTACGCTCTTTCTACGATAATGTCATTGAAGATTCCTTTTACTCTCTCCCGAATCTCTTCTTCTGTTTGTACAAGCGATAAAATGTCCATACTTTTCCCTTGCAACTTTTCAATTGCGGTGAATGGATTTGCTTTAAACTCCCCTAGTGATATGGGCAATGTTGCCAATGCCTCTACTAGCTTTTTACTTATCTTTTCGGAATCTATTTTCGTATCATAAACTCCCCTGCAAGTCTTTGTCATGACTAACAACAGGGACATAAGTGGATCGCTATGATTATCATACATCCATGCATTATAATAGATTGGCAAATAAGAATGCTTCAAATCTATTTTAGCCATCATTTCATTGTCCTTCAAATATTCATAAGATGGAAGTTTCTCAATCGGATTTTCTTCATCTGCCCGTTGATTTGCCAACACATATTTTAACACTTCTTCAATCTGTCGGACAAAAAATGTCTTTCCATCTCCCCATTTCGCATCCAAACTGATGCAAGCACTCTCATCTATGAGTTCTAAACCATCTATAAAATCTTTTATATCTTTATTTCTTCCAAAAGTATTGTTTTTTATAGATGTCCAAATATTTTCATCCGTTGCTTCCTGAACATATTTTTTCATATATTGCATTCTCCTTTATCGTGAGTACCTATTATGGCTGAATATAATTAACAGCTTTATTGTCTCACACAATCTAAACATCAACAATACCCTTTTATCCCCACAACCACCAGCAGGCACGTTCTTCACGCCCCTGCCAGTCGCTGATTGTTTTCTTCTTCACTAAAAATTCTTAATCAGATTCAAGTCTCTTTTATTCAATGCCTTCCGCATTGCTTCACTTTCTTTGCGTAATGTTTCATTCTCTCTTTTCAGTTTCGCTACCTGTTGCTCCAGCTGCAGGATACGGTTGTCCATTGCCATATCTAAAATCTTTCTTCTCTTATCTACCATGCCAGCCTGTAGTTGCAAGGCACGATCTACTGCCTTTCGCACTTCCGGGTTCTTATAGAAAAATCCTCTGGACAGTCCGGTCTTTTGCATCAGTTTTGGAACGGTCACTTTATCCTCTTCTTCGATCATTTCCTGGATTTTCAGTTTTGCCCTCTGGATTTTCTCCACGCTCTGCTTATGGTTTACTTCCAGCATCTTGTCATATTTGCTCATACTCTTTCCCCCATCCGGCCAGATTCGCCCGGATCATCCGGCTCATCTCTGCCCTGATTTCTCTTGTTTCATCTGCGATGATCTGGAGGCTCATCTTCCGGTAAAATTTCACATTCTTTACAGATGTATGCCCCAGTAGTTTTGCGATGGTCCAGTCATCCAGATGCAGTTCTGTTAAGCGGATACCATATACATGGCGGAACATATGCGTTCCAAATCCAAACAATTCTCCATGATCGTCCCGCAAATCTTTTTTCTGAATCAGATCCATCACCTTGTTTTGAACGGTATTGTACTGCATAGGTCTCTTGCTATTTTTCTCATCCACAAAAGTGTAAACCGTATCTCCATACATTTTTCTAGTATATTGGATTGCTTTTTCAATCAGCAGTTCCAGTTCTGCACTGATAGGCTTCACAAATGTAGTTGTTTTCATCTGCCGGATCTGGATCATAGGATGTCCGTCCTGCCGATACAGGCAGTCTGTCTGCAGAGTAAGGGTATCAGATATCCTTGTTCCTAACATCTGGTGGATGACCATAAGCCGCTCCATCTGCTCATCCAGCTCCGCAAGCGCTGCATTAAAACGAATCAGCTCACTATCTGAATAGGATTTCAATTTCGGCTGCACCTGTCTGGGCAAGTCACTGGCCAGAAATAAAATTTCTAAATGTGGATACCCATATAATTTTCCGATGGTTTCCAGCAGTCCCCGGAGGTTCGTCAGATCTGCCCGGTAATTATTTACGCCCTCCGCTTCCGTTGCAAGGTACGTCAGATATTCTTCCAGCAACTCCCGATTCAGTTCTTCTGCCGAATGGATATCGGGATATGTTTCTTTCAGATATTTGGATAGTCTCCGGATGGCTGTCAGTTCTTTGATAATTGTTGCAATCGCTTCATGATGTAAATGTTCATAAACTGCCTTTTTTGTTTCTTCCCGTAAGTCATCCTGGATAATCGCTGTAAAATTCAAAGTCTGCACATTTTTAATCGGATTCTTTTTATAGGCAATGTCCAGATTCTCTAATATCCAGATATCTTTCTCAATCTCATCCCGTTCCTCTTTGGCTTCTGTAAATCGATATGCCTTCCGCACATAAGTGATGAGGTTCGATGGCACTGTCTTTTCTTTCCCATATACGCTGATTCCCTGCATGGTCAGTTTCTGCCCATGTTCCAGAAGCCAGCTTCGGATTTTTAGCAGCCATTGTTCCCACTCCAGTTCCTGCAGGCTCTCTGCCCGGATGTGCTTATCCTTTACCATTCTGCAAAATCTCTGATAGATCACTCGTTCCTGTATCATCGTTGCCAATGCACATTGTCGGCTTCGATTCTCAATAAAGGAACGGAATTCATTTTGAAGCCCTTTTGTTGGAAGAAGTCCGAAATCAAAGCAATGGGGTTCTTTTACCTTCTTTTTCTCTTTTTCCTCTGCTCTTGCATAGCAGTCCAAATCGATTAGATATAATTTTTCATCCATGGAACCCTCCTTTCATCAGTTCCGCCGCAAAGCTGTGGGTTTCTTCCTGGAAATACACTTCACTGGCTTTTTCTAGTTTCTTCGGCATATAGTCCACATACTGCCTGGTCATTTCTTCATATTCATGCCCCAAGTAATCCCGTACCGCTTGGATGGAAATACCATTATCATAATAAAGCGTAGCCAGGTTATGTCGGTAATCATGGGATCTGAAAATATATTCCCCGTCTGCAATCTGATTTTTCTCACAGTATTTCAACATTTGATACCGTAATGTAGCATACTGGAATGCTCCACCTTTTTTGCTTTTAAACAGGTATTCTTCTGGTCCGATCTGATATTTCTTTTTGTACACCTGCACCAGATCGTACAATGCTTCCGGAATGGGAATCCGCTTATACGTTTTCATTTTCACCTGATACACTTTCAGCCAGTAATCTCCATTCTTTTCTTCATAATCACCACCTGTCAGGGTACACACTTCGCTTCCCCGAATTCCCGTACACCATAAGTGCAGGAACATCAACCGCAGATGTTCCGGAAATTCTGCCAGCTTCGATAAAATTTCCGTATAGATTCTTTCCGGTACACTGCGGTCATTATAGACATGCACTTCTTTCTGCATATAATACACATGACGGAATGGAATCTTCTTCAGATATCCTTTGACTACAAGGAAATTGTAAAACTGCAAAATCATAAAGATTCTTCCATTTGCTGTTTTTTCACGGGTATCCTGTCTCTGAACGGATTCCAGATATCTCTGAATCTTCTCTGCCTCCACTTCATAGATCGGCTTTTCCTCTCCATTGAAGTGTACCAGGAATGTACGAAGTTCCAGCAGCTTGATTCGGATGGTACTGATAGATAAATCTGTGATTCCAAACAGATACCGCAGATATTTTTGCAAAATCTTTTGATTTTCCAGGTTGGTCACCTCTTTAAAGGATACCCATTCCACGGGCTTGCTTGGATTCATTCGTTCTCTGGAAAAATGGAAACGTTCCAAAAACCACACATTCGCATTCCAATGAATTTCCGGTGCCTGTAAAAATAGGATTTTTCTGCTCATCCGCAGGATGCCAAACATAGTACTTCTCTTTTTCCCTCGAAACTCTTCCGAGAGTTCCTGCTCAAATTGCTGTTCTTTGGTCAGTGTCATTATCTCAATATCAGCCACTTGATGCTTCGCACAGAATTGGTAGAACCTTTGCAGTGCCAGCAGTTTCTCTTTTCTGTAACAGCCTTGGTAGGTATGGATTACTTCTTTCAGTACTGTAAAAATCTGCATCTTCAAATTTCTTGGGCACTCCATGGTAAAATTCCACAACAGTTCTTTTCCATCTTTACTTGCTAGAAAGGATTCCGCAATCTCAATCTCCGGATAATGGCTAAGGCACATCCACTGTTCTCGATACTCTGTAGTATAGTTTCTTCTCCCTGCCAGTGTCTGCAGTTCTTCTTTCATCCGATGAATCACGATTCCATCAAATCCCCGCAGGCAAGTAATCGGTGCAAGAACGGTTTCGTTCCTTTCCAGATATTCTTCGTAGAGGACCCTTAGGACTGCGTCCATCTCTGAAATATCAGTAATCCCCTCTTCTATCAGGAATTTCTTTACCCTGTTTCGTATAGTTCCATTTACCTCTGTGCAGGCATCCACCTGTTCACAGATTTTTTGTTCCAGTGCTTCCCGCTTTTCCTGAGCTTCATATACATATAATTGATAAGCGGGCATGTTCTTCACCTCCTACAGGAGTTTCTCCACATCATAAAGAGCAGAATGTTTTGCATAATATTGGTCACTGGCTTCCATAAGCTGGTCATCTACAAGGTTCAGATATTTGATGGTCGTGTCGATGTGCTTATGTCCATACGCCTCACTGATCATTTCCAGCGGCCATCCAGCATCCCGCCTCATATTTCCGAAGTATCTCCGCAGCATATGGGGCGTCGTATGGATGCCTGTCTTTTTCTCCATCCGCTCCAGCATCCGGTAAACTGCGTCCACCTGCAGTGCCTTTCCTTTTGTCTCTCCTTCGATGTTTACAAACAGCATCTGCTGGTGCTGTAAAAATTCCCGGTACTTGGACAAATAGAACAGTAAAAACTGGAAGGTGGCATCACTGACTTTGGATCTTCGGTATGCCGCATTCTTCGCCCTTGCCTTGTTTTCATTGTCATCCCGGAAGAATACCCGGATGGTGTGTCTTTCATAATCAATATCTCTGGTATAATCTACCCCTAAGATCTCACCGATCCGGTATCCGGTCTCTGCCAGAAGCATGATCAGAAGCTGGTCCCTGCAGTTGGTACACTGCTTCAGAAGTTCCAAAATCTCCTGATGCTCTGCCGGACGGACGTTTCGTTCTTCCTCTTTCAGATAGCCGTTGAATGACCGGAACCGCAGCTTCCGTTTTACACCGATGGAATCATGGGTAGTAAAGCTGTCATAATATAATACCTTTAGCCTTTCCATATCTGCTTCCAGCTCTAAAAAACAGAAAAACCTGAACACGTCTTTTAAGTACGCATTGCAGGTTTTATTGCTTGGCAGTTTCTCTTTCTTTTCATGCAAATGGTTTCCGGCTTTCAGCCAGTGGAGAAATCCCACATAATGTTCATACTGTTCCTGGAATTCCAGTTCCGCTACCTGGGACAGTTCCATCTCTTTTTCATCCAAATATTCCAGATAGAACCGGATGGATTTTGCCCTGCGGCCAACGGTATTCGGGGAACGGTTTGCTCGAATCAAATGCGTCAGATACTTGGACGGGAGCAGCACCATCTGCCAGCTCTGATGATCCCGGATCAAGAAATATTCCTGTTTTCCTTCCCAGATATGTTCTACTGCATATCGTGCCATTTTGCTCACCGTCCTTTCCTCTAACGCTATACACATTATACCCACTTCATGTTCAAATAGCTATTCATCAATACCAACAATCTCTCCAAAACCGCCCCAAAACTGTACTAAATTTTTCCCTTAAAAGCGCCTGGAAAATAAGCACAAGCAACAAGGCTGGAAAGCAGATTTTTCCTATTATAAATAATACTCTACACCTTTCCGGCTGCGGATGAAATCCTGTACCTCTTTCAACTCTTCTGCTATCCGGCAGGGTGGAAGCGCACACATCACATCTTCGTGATACTTGCCGCCTTTTACCGCCCGTATATCTAAAATAGACACCACGCAGGTATCGGTTTCTGTCCGGATGGCTCTCCCAAATCCTTGTCGCAGTTTCTTCTGCATATCCGGCACAATAATAGACTGGATATAGGATTCCAAAGAGTCATACGTCTCCTTCTCTGCTTCGCTGATCGGATCTGGTACTGCAAAGGGTAGCTTCACAATAATCAGCGAAGATACCATATCTCCCGGAAAGTCTACCCCTTCCCAGCAGGAGCCGGCTGCAAACAGCACCCCATTCTCCATGGTCTTGAACCGCAAGATTTCTTCCTGGGAATATCTCCATACTTCCACCATGGGAAATGGCAGGCTGTCTCTTAAAATCTGGTACACACTTCCCATCAATGTATAAGAGGTAAACAGTACCAGCGTATGTCCGTAAGTGGAACAGATCAAGGAATGGATCTGGTCTGCCACCATTACTGCCTCTTCCCTGCTCCCTCTCCTGCAATGTTCCAGCGTCTTTGGCAGGTATAACAGACAGTTCCTCTCATAGGAAAAGGGGGACTCTGCCACATATTCCTGCACGCCTGCTCTTCCTTCCAGCCCGGTGATCTGCCGGGTGCGCAAAAAACCTGCGCCTGCCTTTAGCGTTCCGCTGGTTAAGATGGCGGATATCCATTCTTCCCGATCCCATAACATCTTCCGAAGTAATTCTGGGATTTCCCGGCTGGCTGCACACAAAACAGGAAGCTGCTCTGTATCGAATCGCAGATAGCGGACATATTTCTCATCGCTGCTGCAAAAACACTCCAGCACTTCTTTTGCATCCTCCAGCCGATTCCGTATCCACTTTGGAACACTTCGCTCCAGCTTTTCTAAAAGAAATTCCAACATTTCTATTCCTTCCCACAGAGAAATCACACTATTTGTTGTATGACGGAATGTTTCCCGGATTCCTTTTCCACTCTTCTGTTCTGCACCAACAACATGCAATGCATCATACAGGACGGTCCGCAGGATTCTTGCCTCTTCCGTCTGATGTTCCCGTTCCAGATAATACGCTACCTCCCGGATATCATCCATGCATAGATTTTTCCCAAACATCTGCTTTGCCGCTTCCGGTAACTTATGGGCTTCGTCTACAATCACGGTCCGGTAATCCGCCAGTAAAGGCTTGTATCCTTCTGCTCTGTGATACGCATCTGCCAGTAAGTAGTTGTGATTGCAGATTTGAATAAATATATCCTGCTTCCTGGATTCTTCCAGATACCTCTGATAGCGGCACATCTGCCTGCCCGGACATTCTCTTGGGCAGAACTTCGGCACACAGACCAGCCTTCTGTCAAACCCGCTCAGATTTTTTACGCTATCCATGTCATACTGTTTTCGTAGAGACAGCAACGCTTCTTTTTGGGCAGCATTCTTCTGTTTATGGCGAATCGCTTCGATTCGTTGTTCCAGCCTGTTGTCGCAGACAAAGTGTTCCTTCCCTTTCCGCACCACTGCCCGAAGAGGTGACTGAATGATCCCCTGCTCCAACAGCACTCTGGATAAAAATGGAATATATTCCGTCAATATTGCTTTCTGCAATGCAATGCTGGAGGTGGACACCACTACCGGACGCTGCTCCAACGGATTTCCTCTCCCAGTCAGCATGGAATACTTCCGCAATAATACGCAGGCTACCAGATAGGCATAGGTTTTTCCAATCCCTACCCCTGCATCACACAAGGCAATCTGTTCTCCCAGCAGAGCATCCAACATTTCATGGCAGAGACGGATCTGCTCTTCCCGGACTGCCAGTCCCTGTTCCGGAAATAGCACCCGGAAGATCTTCTCTACTTCCTGATGCGCTCTTTTTTGATATTCAACTTTATAAAACATAGTACTTCTTTCCGCATGGCGTTAATACCACAAGAATACGGCTGTGACATTTTCTCACAGCCGCATGTATCTGATATCAACGACACACTCTTTTTTGATTTCTTATCGTTTCTTTTCTTCTTTGGCACCGTATTTGTCCTCGACTCCCCGGCTGCCACACCACCTTTATGGTAGGGAACATTACAGGCGGATGCTTCGCTTCGCACCGCTCGCAGATTTCCTGAAAGTCTTGCTGATTACAACTTAGAGTCCATCCTCTTCTTTTTTGAGAAGAATTTCGTATCATTATCCCCCTCCGATGATCCTGGCGAAAGACCTGCAAAAGTCCATTCACAGCTATAAGGAGTCGCTCAGAATGAGAACAGGCACTGACAGTTTTCTCACGAACTGATCCGCCATAGTCTTTGGACAGACCTTTCCATAACAATCCTGCAGTGCTTGTTCCCATCCGTCCTGGCGCTTATGCTGTCACGCTTCTATCTTTGGGAACGTACCTGTAATGCTGGTATGCGGTTATCAAGGAACAAAGGGCTATTACCCCTTTCATATATAGAGCCGATGAGAACCTCCATTTTTCTTCACTTCCTCAAAACTTTTTTAATTTTTTTCTTCAATCGCTCCATCCGTGTATAAATGGTCTTTTCCGGCAGTCCCATCTGACCCGCAATCTCACGAACAGAAAATCCCCACATCTTCAACAGTAAAATTTGCAATGTTTTCTTATCTGTTTCCACTGTCTCTTATACACATCTCCGAGCCCACGAGACGCGTAGTAATCTCGT
>ENA-OZEB01000585-OZEB01000585.1-human-gut-metagenome-genome-assembly--contig:-NODE-585-length-11046-cov-5.796652_pt1 | contig 11046 bp, 6 predicted proteins | sample MGYA00245060_ERZ653593 | MGnify/ENA primary metagenome ERZ653593 (study PRJEB26926, sample SAMN06164989) | human gut metagenome | biome: ENVO:00009003; feature: ENVO:2100002; material: ENVO:00002003... | reverse complement strand
AGAACTAGGCTATATTAAAAAAAGCCCACACTCGTTAGAGTGTGTTAGTTCAATATAGGTGTAAAGGGAAATGATAAAAAATTAAGGCAATTTGCCTTAACAAAAAATAGATCAGGGAAGGATATATTATATATGAAAACAAAACAAATTTTAATGGCAGGAGCATTAGCTCTTAGTATGGTATTATCAGGTGGAATGTTGACAGGATGTTCTAATTCTTCAACAAAAGATACAAAAACAACAGAAGTTGCCAAGAAAAATGAAGTAAAAACAATTGGTCAAAAAACCAAGGATTCAAAATCTTTGAAGATGACAAACAATACCGGAAAGAAGATCACTGTATTTGAAACAAAATCAAGTTCAGAAGAATCTTTCAGTGATAACTTGTTGGATGATGGTGACGCTGTAAAAAACAAAGAACAACGTACTTTATACTATGATGTAAAAGAAAACGATAAGTTAGATGTAAAGATTGGTTTACAGGATCAGGACAAAATATTCGTATTTAAAGATGTAGATACAGAAGATACAAAGAAAGTGGATGTTTCTTTAAAGGATGATAAAGTCAATCTAGATGTAACGAAAAAAGATGGCACTACTGCCACTTTAATACCAAGTGAAGATTCTGCAAAGACAGAAGACGAGAAAAAAGATGAGCAGGAAGTAAAACAAGAAGAAAAGAAAGAGGAGAAGAAAGAAGAAACCGCAAAAGCCGATTCTTCAAACAAATCGAATACTTCTGAATCAAAGAAAAATAACACAGCTTCAACTTCGAACTCAAGTTCAAACTGGTACAATTCAAGCTCTAGCAGTTCCGAACCTTCTTCTAAACCTTCAAATAACAATAGTTCAAACAGCTCAAAACCAGCTGAACATACACATAACTGGGTTGCACAGTACAAGACAGTAAATGTTCCTGAAAAAGGACACAACGAACAGGTATTGGTAAAGGATGCCTATGATGAGCCTACATATGGATATAAGTACCATTCTTTTTGTAATACATGTGGAGTGGATATAACGGCAAATGGTATTGATGAGGTCAACATGTTAAACAACATGCGTTAAATCATGAAGGTGGTAGTACAACACAGAAGCCAGTAGAAGTTCAAACTGGTACAATTCATCATGAAGCAGTCTACGAAACAAGATATGTGGTCGATTCACCTGCTACGACAAAACAGGAATTGACAGGCTACAAGTGCAGTAGCTGTGGAAAAACAAAAGCTAACTAAATATAGATAAAAAGGCAGAATGAAAATTCTGTCTTTTTTTGTTGATATAAATTAAGGCAAATTGCCTTAATTTAAATATAAGGTCGATTCACGGACCTTGGCAGTAATGCCGAAAGTACAGATGAATTAGAATCACATTTTCTTCAGTCGTGGAGGAGTTAACATTCTATAGTAATCTGTAATGCCATTGTTTGAGGTTGATGTACAGCATAAATTCAGATGGTAGTGAAAGTGTTGATGAAGTAACCAACCGGAGCTTTCGGTTGATATAAATTTAGATGGTAGTGAAAGGGAAGAAAAAATAAACTATATAAAAAAAGGAACTCCTTGAAGTTCCTTTTTGTTTTACACGCAATAAAGCGGGTAACGCCCGTACTATTGCACCATTTTATGGAATAGGAGGCGATATAAATATGAACATCTTTAGTTTATTAGATGTACCTTAAATTGAGTTGAAAAAATATCAATATTTTTTCCTTTCAAGATATTGATGGTATGAAAAACTCAAAAAAATCAAGATTTCTAACGTTAGAGATTTTTTCAAGGGATAGAAAGAAAAGGGGAAATAAATGAATTAAGGCAATCTGCCTTAGAAAGGATTGAAATATGAAAAAGTTTAAGAATGTATTTCTCGCCTTTTTCGTAACTGCTTTAACATCCTTAAATCTTGTTCTTCCTGCGTATGCAGAGGAAACAACGACTCAGACTGTTGATTCAGCAGGCTTTTCAGTGAATGTTGTAGGGGATGGTACAGTTACACTTTCATCAGGCGATTTCACAAAATCATTGTCGAATGGTGACATCTACAATGCAGACTACGAAGAAGGTACAGAAATTAAAATTGTCTCAAAATCAAATGAGAATGCAGTTATTGACGATGTTACATTAAATAGCAGTACGATCTCAGGATTTACAACTGGCAAAAAATCTTTCAGTTTTGTCTATACAACAAAGACTGCGGACGCAAATTTCAGTGTAACTTTTAAAACAAAAGAAACACAGAAAACAGAAAGCAGTACATCTGACAAAACAACAAGCGAACAGTCATCTGTTCAAAATGAAGATTCAAACACATCTGAAGATGCTTCTTCAAATGATGAGAACGAGGATTCTTCTTCTGAGGATGGGGACAAGGTTAGACTTGTCTACCAAGGAAAGAAAAAGAATTTAGATTCGGATTTGATTTCAGCTAAATATTCTAATATGTACGTTTTGGAATATGATTCTCAGGACGAAGCGGATAAAGCTAAATCGGAATTAAAAGACAAGGGTAAGGTTGATACTGAACAGGTTTTATCAATGGATGAAAACACACAGTCATCAACTGATGTTGTATCAACAAAGGATATTGATACTGCAATCAATCAGGCAGACCAGAAAAATGTAAGAGATTATTCTGGTAAGAATGTTATTGCATTGATTGATACAGGTTCAGATGGATCTACAGTAGATGCTGTATCTTTTGTGGATGGAGATACTACAGACCATCAGGGTCATGCATCTAAAATGATCAAAGCAATCCGTAAGCAGGACAGCAATGCTAAGATTTTAGCTTTAAAGGCATTGGATGACAATGGAAACGGAACAACAGCTTCAATCGTATCAGCTATTCAGTATGCGATCGACTCGCACGTATCTATCATTAATATGTCATTCTCTGGAAAGGCAAATGATGATACATCTTTAATTGAAGCGAAAGTCAAAGAAGCTGTTAAAGCGGGTATCACAGTTGTTGCTTCAGCAGGAAACAATGCATTGGATGCATCGAACTTTGTACCTGCAAATGTTTCAGGTGTTATTACTGTTGGTGCTTGTTCGGATGAAGGTATTATTTTAAGTTACTCCAACTACGGTGATGATGTTGACTGGTACGTAAATACGGATGCAACGTCAAGTGCTTCTGCTACAGTTTCAGGAATGATTTCCAAAAATGGAAAAGTGAAAGAAGATAAGAAAACAGTTTTCTCATCTAAAAATGCCGTAGAAAATACTACAAAATGGGCTAATAGCACTGGTGATAACATTAGCGTTGCCGATGCAGGTGGTGCAGGCGGTGGCTCTGGTGGAGGTGGAGGTAATATGCCTTCAACCGTATCTTGGCGAATTCGTGATAACAATGACAACGGTTTTGGATTGGCACTAGTAAATGGTCAGCCAAACACGGACGCTGTATTGAACGTTATCATGAATAACATGAATTTATACTGCTTACCAGATTATGCTATAAATGGTGTAACTACAAGAACTCAGGTTAAAAACGCTTTGCAGAATGCTATTAATCAATGTAGAGCAAATTATCAAAAAATTTACGGGACTACCGATGGATTTAAGCCAAGAATCGTTGCGGTCGGTGTATGTCACTACGCACACGCTTATCAAGGTAAATCAGGTGAATACAATGCATCATGGTATGCGAATGATGAATGGTACTGGAATCCTGCATGGAAGAACGCATCAAATAACAATACTTTGACTTTATATCATGGTGGCAAGGCATATACAACAGCTTCTGCATTCCACAATGGAGGAAACTCATTGACAAACATGGCTACAAATGACTTGGCGGGAAACTCAAACATCCGTATTATCGTTTTGGATGATACACAGCCAGAACCTCCAATCAAAAAAGGTAAACTTGCAATTAAAAAGGTTTCAGCAAATACTGCTATTACCGATAATAACAGCTGTTACTCATTGAAGGGTGCAGAATACGGTGTCTACAAGTCTGAAAGTGATGCAAAAGCTAACAAGAATAAAGTGAAAACTTTAAAAACAGAAGAAAATGGATGGTCAAACACAGTTGAATTGGATGAAGGTACATATTACTTGAAGGAAACAAAAAATCCAAAAGGTTATGCATTGAACAGTTCGGTTGTAAAGGTAACAATCAAGGCGAACGAAACAACACAGTATGGTACGAACAATGAATTGAAGGATTATCCTCAATCCGATCCAGTTGTTATTTTACTTGAAAAAGTGGATAAGGAAACAAATAAGAACAAGCCACAGGGAAGTGCCAGCCTTGCAGGTGCTGAATTTACGGTTAAATACTATAAGGGATTGTACGACTCGGATCCAGCTAAATCGGGTCAGATTCCAGCTCGTTCATGGGTATTAAAGACAGATAAGGATGGATTTGCTTATTTACATAGTAATTATAAAGTATCTGGTGATGATTTTTATATGTTTGGAAATATTGCCGCAATTCCTGTAGGTACAATTACAGTTCAGGAAACAAAGGCGCCAACTGGCTATTTTATCAATAATGAAGTGTTTGTGAGAAAAATAGAAGCAACTGGAACTGATCAATATGTTTCAACATATAACCAACCAAAGATTCTAGAAAAAGTTATTAAATTCGACATCAAGAAGGTACAGGAAGGAACTTCTACACCAGTTAGTGGTGCAGTATTCCGTCACACATTGCCAAATGGTTCAACAGAAGATTTGGAGACAAATGGCAGTGGTGAAATTACGATCACAGGTTTGGCTTCGGGAACTCACAAAATAAAGGAAATCAAGTCTCCAGACGGTTATCAGTTAAATCCAAACGAAGTTGTATTCAACGTAGCTTCTGGTACGGGGAAGATCACATTCACGAGTGGAACGAACAGTCTTGTAACATATGGTACAAAAGATTCAGGGGACGGCTATGCTACATTTAGTGATAAGGTAAACCCTTTCAATTTGAAAATTACAAAAACAAATGAGCATGGAAAAGTTTTAAAAGGTGCTGAATTCCGTCTATACAGTGATGCAGATTGCAAGAATGTAGTGGATACACAGACTTCCGATGACAAAGGATTATTGACTTTCAAAAATCTGGATGTAGAAAAAACATACTACTTCAAGGAAACAAAAGCCCCTCAAGGCTACAGAATTCCAGTAGATGAAAACGGAAAGGCTTATGTTCATTCCGTATATGTAAAAGCTACACCTCAAAACAATGCATTCGATTTTAAGATTGATAATGTGCAGTACAACACATCTAAAACATCAGGCAATATTCGCCTTGAAGGAACTAAAAAGGACCGTGTTGTTGCGGTAGATATCACAAACAAAACGACGCAGTTATTACCTGAGACAGGCTCAAGCGGAACTATTCTATTAATTGGATTAGGTATTGTTGTGATTGCTTTTGCTTTATATATGTCAAAAAAAGAAAAATTGAATTCTAAATAATGAAGAAAGAGGGATATAAAATGAAAACTAAAAATGTAGTTTTCGCAGGCTTTTCTGCGTTAGCTGTGATGTTAAGTCCAGTCGTATCAAGCGTAGCTCCAGTAGTTGCTCCAGTTTACGCTATAACACAGGCACCATCAACATTGGCAACTCCAAATGGTGTTGCTGATTTTGGCCAGGGTAGTGCTTCAATCACAATTCAGCCAAATAATGGCCAAAGCTTAGTAGGTAAAAAATTCAATGTATACAAATTGTTTGACGCAGAAAATGCGGTAGATCAGGAATCAATCAACTACACTTGGAATGATGCTTACAAGACAGCTTTACAAACAGTTGTTGGTAAAAAAATCAACAAATCTGCATCTTCAGTAACAGAATATGATGTGATCGACTATATTCAGACATTGAATACTAACAAAGTGGAAGGTGCTCAGGCAGATCAGAAATTAGAAGGTCGTTACAGCAAATACCGTTACTTCGTTGAAGATTTAAGAAATGAATTAGTTAAAGAAGGTCTTACACCAACGACTGTTAATGTAACAGCAACTAGTCCAGTCGATGGTTCAGTAAAATTCGGCGGATTGGGATACGGCTACTATTTAACAGATGAAGTTTCTGCTGTACAGGATACACACACTGCTGCTTCATTGATTTTGACAAACACAGCAAATCCAGATGCAGAAGTAACAATCAAATCAGATTATCCAACAGTCACAAAGAAAATCGAAGAAGATGACAATGGAATGGGATGGAATGATGTAGGTGACTATGAAATTGGTCAGACAGTGCCTTACTACTACAGTTCAATCGTTCCAAACATGAATGGATATGACACATATAAATATGTATTCCATGACAAGATGGACGAAGCATTAACGTTCCACAAAGATTCAGTTAAGGTAACAATTTCTAATGGTACAAAAACCTACACATTGAAGAACAATGAATTTGCTATTAATACAGATGCAGGGGAAGATACTTTCAACGTTACAATCAATGATTTAAAATCAATCGTTGATAAGCAATTCTCAGAAGGTTTCAATAACTTGAATGAAAATGCATATGGTCAAACGATTCATTTATCTTACAATGCTACATTGAATGACAAGGCTTCAACACGCACTGGACGTGGAGGCTTTGAAAATGCGGTTCGTTTGGAATTCTCTAACAACCCAGACAGCGATGGCGTAGGTTCTACAGGTACAACCCCTTGGGATACAGTAGTTTGCTTCACTTACAAGATCAATGGTTTAAAAATCAACAACCACAACAAATTGTTGAAAGACGCTAAATTCCGTTTATATTCAGATGCTGAATGCACAAATGAAGTGTATGTTAAGGATTCTCCAAATGGATATGTTGTAATCAACCGTGATTCATTAGGAGGTACTGACCACACTGGTGGTGCAAGACCAGGCAATGCTGTTGAAATGGCATCCGATGCTAAGGGTGTATTTACTATCTTAGGTTTAGATCAAGGTACATATTACTTAAAAGAGACGAATTCTCCAGCTGGTTATCGTGAATTACAGGATCCAATCGTATTAAACATCAAACCTACATTCAATGCTGACCGCAACAACTACAACGCAGGTGAAGGTGCTACTGAAAAAACATTGCAGAAATTAGAAGCAACGGCTCATATTAAAGAGTTCTTAGATGGAAAGTACAAAGAAAGTGACACAGATTTAAAAACAGATGTTACAGATGGTTCTGCCAACATCACTGTAGTCAACTATGTGGGTACTAAATTACCAATCACTGGTTCTAACTTAACAATGATTTGTTTAGCTGCAGGAACAATCACAGTAGTTGGTGCATTAGCATTAGATAAAAAACGTAGAAACAAAAAAGACTAATTAAAAAATAAATGAAATGGTTAGGATGGCAGTACTGCCACCTTCCATTTTTGGAGGTGCTGAATTTTGAAGTCGATTTTAAAAGCAATAAAAGAAACGAGCTGGACAGTACGTATCCTTGTCGTTATTGGTATAGGATTGTGTTCTGTTCCGCTTGTTTCAGGTATTCATAGTGGAATTCAGCAAAATAACATGATATCCACATATGAAAGTGAAGTAAAACATACTGACAAATCAAAAGTCAAAGAGCAGATACAATCGGCTCAAAAGTACAATGATATGTTATTTCAAACCAGAGGTGCATCGGTCGGAAACATTGATACTGAAATACTTTCAGACGAAAACTACGAAAGTATTTTAAATCTGACTGGTAAAGGCATCATGGGTTCAATTGAAATACCAAAGATAGGCGTTGACCTTCCAATTTACCACGGAACAAGTGATGATGTATTGTCAAATGGTGTAGGTCATTTACAGAACTCATCATTCCCAATCGGCGGGGAAAATACACGTACTGTTCTTACGGGTCATAGGGGTTTGCCAAACGCAAAGCTTTTTACAAGGCTGGATGAATTAAAAAAAGATGATTTGTTTTATATCCATATAGGTAACAAAACATTAGCTTACCAGATATATAAAATTGAGATTGTAAAAAAAGAGGAAGCTCCTGATGTTCTTGGAATAGAAGAAGGCAAGGACCTTGCAACTTTGTTGACTTGTACACCGTATGGAATCAACACGCACAGACTGATTTTGACTGGTAAACGTGTACCATACAGTGAAAAGAAAAAAGCAGCCATTGAACCAGAAATGATGAGCTGGCGAGAGTTGTTATTTACAGCACTTCCATTTTTGATTGTATTTATGTTGATTGTTAGATTTATTTTAAATAAGAGAAAGGAGAGAAAGTTAAAGTCATGAAGTTATTAAAGAAAATCGGTTTAGCCTTGAGCTTGATGCTGGTTTTAGTACCATGCTTAAATTTACAGGCTAAAGATATCACTGATAACCCCGAAGTTGGGGATGTAACAATTCTACCTGAAGAAGATTTAACTAAAGTACCTGATAATGGACTAGGTTCAATTTCAGTGGAATTAACAGACCCATATGATAAATACCTTTCCAAAGAAAATGTTAAATTCGGTGTAGTTCAAATTGCGGATATTGTAAAAGGCGAATATATCATTAAATATAAACCTTTTGCAGACAAGGATTTGGACTTGAATGAGATTAAAACAGCGGACGAGATCGACAAAGTTGCCAAAGACATGGCAAAAAAAGTTGAAACTCCAGACTATGAAATGACTACGGATGAGGAAGGAAAAGCAACTTGCAAAGATCTTCCTGTTGGTGTGTATCTAGTTTATGTTGAAGATTTGTCTGATTTTGAAACAATTACTCCATTTATTGTAGGTATCCCTACATGGGATGATGAAGATGAATTGTTCCAGTATGATGTAACAGTATATCCAAAACATACTGCTTTACCACGCATCTTGGTAAACAAAGTAGATAGTGTTACAGGTCAGAACATCAAATCGAATAAATTTGAATTTACTTCATATTCGCAGGAAAACTGTGCTGAAAGTTCAAAGCTTGAAACTATCGCAGGCGATCAGGAAACTGGTACTGCTGAATTCTTGATTCGTTATGGAACAACTTATATCAAAGAGTCAAGTGCTCCTCAAGGATATAAGTTATCGGATGAGGTTGTAAAGGTTAAATTTACGGACGAAGGTTTGTTCGTAAATGACAAGGAAGTACACGTAGATGATAATCATCGTTATTCAATCGTATACCAGAATGTCTTGTTGCCTAGTGTAAATACTGGTACTGCTAAAAACAAAGACATGATGTATATGATGTTAGGTATTGTTGTTATCGCACTAGGTGCTTCAATTGCAACTGTTCGCAAGATTCGCAAAAGTGAAGATTAATTTTTAAAAGGAAGGTACAAACCCTTCCTTTTATTGCATATGGGACTAAATATATATGTTAGTTTCATATGTGATAAAAAAACAGAGCATTATATCATGTCCCACTGGTCGCAATTGCCAGACGACATGATATATGCTCTATCTACTTCATATGATAAGTATTCATTTATTTAATGTCAAGTTGATGATTGATTTAGTGTGAACGATTTAGATATGTCTATTTAAGGCAGATTGCCTTAAGTAGGATTTGTTGCTAAAATTATGATAATGTAAAAGGGAAAGATGAGGTGATGAAGGATGTATAAAGATTTTGTGTTAAAAAACAAAGACATAGATATTCTAAAATTTAGAATTGAAGATTCACTTTATGGTGATTATGAATTGACAATTCTTGAAAGATATAACATAAATAATTTTCTTTATCCCGTTGGATTAAAAACCGACGATTCAAACGAACTATTAGAATGGATACAGGAAAGAAACATCCCTAAAAATCGTGCCTTTGTAAATGAGATTTTGGCAAGTCTGGGACTTCACGGAAATGATTTGATTGGAATTTTGACTGTTGGAAAAGGTCTTTCGTTGAATGATCCATATTGGATTGTTGATCCGGATTTTACGGGGTTGTTTAAAGATTACAATCTATATGAGAATGATTTTAATAAATCTGTTGCGTTGATCGCATATACAGGTCATGGACATTCAAATAGCATTGGTACAGTCGCAGAATTGACAACAAACGGTTCTCTTAAAAAGGCTTGGAGAAGAATCAATGGTGATGTCGTGCTTTATAAGGGAAATGTTCATGGTAATTTGTATACAAACCATGGAAAAGAAGCTTATGCTGAGTATTATGCTTATAAAGTTGCTCATCAAATGGGATTAAATGCAATTGCCTATGATTTAGATATATGGCAAGATGAATTATCAAGTACATGTAAATTATTTACTGACATAGATACATCTTTTGTTCCTGCATCAAGATTCTTAAAAGGAAAAAAAACAGTGAAAGCCATTGTAGATTTTTATAAAAATCTGGGGGATGAATTTTATCAGGATTTTTGCTCGATGATGGTTTTTGATGCATTGATTTGTAATACAGATAGACATCTGAATAATTTTGGCGTATTGGTTGATAATGCAACTAACAAGATCAAGTGTATGGCTCCTTTGTTCGATCATGGGTATTGTATGTTTGATGAGCCAAGACAATATATTTACGAGTCACCAGAAAAACTAAATGAATATATTAAAACTTTAGATCCTGTTTTTGGTAAATCGTTTGCTGAAAACGCAAAGACTTTTTTAGAAAATCGTCAAAAAAAGGAATTAAGACACATCCTAGACTATAGAATTGAAAAACACGATAGATATAATCTTCCTGAAGCTGAATTGAATTCTTTCAATAAAGTTTTACACGATAGAGCAATAGCAATTTTGGAAAATACATTAGAATTGAATTTAAACTATCTTGTAAATGATAAAAGGGAGCTTTCATTTAAAGAACTAGATGGTAATGCTCAAGAAATTGCTTTGCAGGAAATAAAATATGACTTATGGGATCTTTATGGAGTTGAATTAGATGAGCAAAATCAGAATGAGTACTTAGACTGCTTTACATTCAAACCAACATACGATAGAGCGGGTACGTGCGTTAATATAGAATATATACAGAACAAAGATATTGAAGATGTGATATCAAGAATAAATGACACGCAGGAATATGAATTATAGCTTAAGGCAAATTGCCTTAAGTTTTTTGTTTTAAGTTTATTGTATATACAGACTGTCTCTTATACACATCTCCGAGCCCACGAGACGCGTAGTAATCTC
>ENA-OZEB01000572-OZEB01000572.1-human-gut-metagenome-genome-assembly--contig:-NODE-572-length-11200-cov-3.947779_pt1 | contig 11200 bp, 7 predicted proteins | sample MGYA00245060_ERZ653593 | MGnify/ENA primary metagenome ERZ653593 (study PRJEB26926, sample SAMN06164989) | human gut metagenome | biome: ENVO:00009003; feature: ENVO:2100002; material: ENVO:00002003... | reverse complement strand
GGCATCGACCTGCGCCGATGCCCCCAACGTGGACACACATTTTGTCCTATAAGCCGCCTATGGCGGCGTTTGGGCCAAGGTAAAAATCGGGGGCACAGAACGGTGTCCTGCGCCCCCCATTGAGTCGATGTGTCTAAAAGGCCGGCTTGCCTATTCGCTACCGTCCCCAGCGTTTTCGCGGTCGTTGGCAAGCATTGCCGCGCCGGCGACCGTTGTCGCTACGGCGGCGGCAGCGAGCCCGGCGGCAATGCCGGAGCCGTCGCCCGTGTCGGCGAGTTTTCCGCCCGAGTTCTTGCCCTTGTTGCCCTTACCGTTCTTATCAGCGCTGCCTGCGTTGGAACCCGTGCCACCGTCGGTGCCGGTGCCGCCTGCACTGCTCGAGGCCGCTACGGTAAAGCTCGCGGCTCCGTCATTAGCAAGCTTGTAGTTTTGCGCCGCGTCGCCCAAAAGACCGTTCGCGCGCACCCAGTACGTTCCCGCGGTAAATGCCTCGCCCTCGACCATTGCCGTGCCCGGAGCGCCGTCCGCGTCGTGCACAAACTCGAGCTGAGCCGTGCAGGCATCGTTTTCGAGTTTGCCCTCGAGCAGCGCCGCGACCTTTGTGCGCACATCCTCGCCGGCCTTAAGGCCTTCGAGCCCCTCAAAGTGGGGTGTCAGTGCGCGCGGATCGATATCGATGGGCACGGATCCCTGCAGCCCCGTAACGGTCTCGTTGCCCAAGGCGTCGACATCCACGTATTCGATGGTAAACGCATGGCCCGAAGCCGCCACGTTGAGTACGTTGCTGCTGTCGACAAGGCGGAAATGGCCCTCGCCAACGGTCTTGCCATCCTGGAGCGAGGCATCGCTCAGCGAGTCGCCGTACGTCATGCGCATGCGGGTCGGGAGGCAGCACGAAGCCGACTGCGTGTGCTTCGTATCGTAATTGTAATTGCGCTGGTAGATGCTCCGGGCCAGCGCCGCATCAACAAAGTCGGATGCGATGATGCCAATGTGCTTGAGGTAATCTGACTTTGTATCCTCGATGCCGCTGAGATTGATGTTCGGGCTCTTATACAGATGCTCGTTGACTACTCGTGCCGAGGTAAAAGGATTGCCTCCGTGCGACAAGCCCGTGCAGCTGGTGTAGTTGATAGACCAGCAACGCTCCAGGACTTTCTCCTTGGCCCCGTTATCGTCCTCGACATCTACCTCGTTGCGCGTGCGCCCGGTCGTTTCCTTCAGCGCATTATCGACCCAGCTGAGCTTGTCGGTTCCCGTGAGTTTGTACTTGTCCTGGGCGTATACCTTGGTGCAATAGGGCTCTTTGTCGCCTGTTTCCCCCGCGGCTTCAAAGCCCCGCGCGTCTTGGACGAGACACATGGAACTGCTGTCGGTGTGCACTGCGATTTTGTTATCCCATTCGGTGAGGTCGAGTCCCCACGTGTGGCCGCTTACGCTGTCGCCGTCGAGTCCAAATCGACGTAGCAGGACGATCTTTCCGCGCACCTCGCCCAGTGTGGGAACGCGGCTCGACGTATAGAACAGTTTGGGGTTGTCGTCCAAAACCTTGGCGAAAGCCGTCGTAACACTTTCGTCGGTAGCCTCGTCGTTGCCTCGTGATACAAGCATGATGAGCGCTTCTGTCGGGTTTTCGTTCAAAAACGTTTTGAAGTAGCCTATGACATCGGAGAGATGCAGATAGTTCCCGTCTTTTTTGAGTAGGTAGAAAATCCCGTGGTCGATGCCGGGGTCATCGCCCTTTCCGAGCCGGATATCGAAATAGCGAATGCCTTCGAGCAACTGCGTGGGAATGTAATCCTGCTGGCATTTTACTTGCGAGGATTGGGGCTCAGTGTCGTTGTCCACGCTGCAGGTGCCCGAATCGTGCGTACCCGGGATGCTCAGCTCGTCGAGGAACTTGTTGTCGTCGACGTATTTCATCCAACATGGTCCGTCGACGTAGCTGCTGTACGTGATCCAGTCGAGGCTGCTAACCGTGGCATCGTTCTTTTTCATGTCGTAACCGATAAGTTCGAGCTCCCACGGAATGCTCTTACTCTTATGGCAGATCTTATTGTTGTCCTGGTCTTTGCCGTTCGATTCTATTGCCAGGTACTTAATGTCTTTTTTCTCGGTTTCTTTCTCGACCGTGCGGTCTCGGATGATGTAGGTTCCGTTTGATTGACGCTCGAACGCAAAAGCGCGGCTGGGCTTGTTGTCATACTCGCCGCCCCATACGTGGATGACCTTTCCATCTTTGTCCGAGTCGTCGTCGACCGACCAAATGCTGTAGCCCGTCTTTTTATGCTCTTCGAAATTGAGCAAGGTGCGGATGGCGTACCAGTTTGTATCGTCATTCTTGGTCGTTACGTTCTCAAGGATGAGCTTGCTGGACGTGCCGTCGTTAAACAGGTGACAGACGTTGCCGCGAACGTTGCCGTCTTGGTTGACGCTCGCGGTGCGAAAATAGCCCGCGGGGCGAAGGCGAATGACGAAATTGTGGAGGCTGTCCGACGGTGCGGGTGTGTTGTCTGCAAATGCCGCTCGCAGGGGAATGCCCGGCGCTGCGGTTTCGGGCAGGCTTGCAAGTGGTGACAACGCCGCAAGCCCTAGGCCCAGCGTAAACGCTCGGCGGCTGATGGCATGGTGTTCGGTCATAACTTCTCCATTCGCAGAGTGCGGTTATGCGATAGTTTTGGTCACTATACTGCCCAGATGTTTAAAGATGCTGGTTTAATTGTCTGCGCGGCGCAATAAATCGGTGGGCGGACGTGTTGGGGTGTTTGTCGTTTTCGTACTGTTGCCACATTTGGGGCGGTTCCGGCGTCCGGCATCCTCGCGTTCGTCGGCTACAGGCATAAGAAAGGGAGGGTCGGTTTACCGGCCCTCCCTGGGTACGAAGCGCTGGGGTACCGTCGCTTGTTTGCACTGCGACCGTGTTTCCCGTTGCGCTCGCCAGTCGCTTAGCGCTTGATCTCGATATCGTCGAGCTTGACGTCCATGGCCTCGGTCTTGGCCTCGGCGATGTCGTCGGCAAATTCCAGAGACTTCATCATGGTCTCGACGGCGTCCTTGTGCTCCTCGACGTTGTCGATACGCACATACACACTGCCGCCGTCAACGTCGGTGAAGTATTCGGTCGTTACGCCGCCCGAGTGTGTATAGGAAGCGTTGCGCCAAGTCTTGCCGTTGTACTTGACGGGGTCATTCTCGGTCCACTCAAAGCTGGCATTCCACTTTGCCTCGTAGTCGAACAGTTCATCGGCGTTCTTGTCAGAGTCGAAGACGGGGATGAAGCGATCGCTGGCGTGCTCGCTCTCGGTGAACTTAAACTGGGCCCTGTCGGCGGTGTCGCCTGCGACGTCGGTGATCTCGACGCCCTCGGGGACCTCGACCTTAAACCAAATGAAGTCGGTCCTCATATCCACGGCTGGCTTTTCTGCTCCGCCGCCACCTCCACTGCCGGTAGCGCCGCCGCTGCCACCGCAGCCCACCAGGGCAACCGCGGCAAAGAGACTGATGCAGAGGGTGAGAATCGCAAAGGCCTTCTTTTTCATGGTCGTGTCCTCCTCGATCTGTAACCGCCCATGGATTACCTGCCTTTACTGTACGCGTGGACGGCTCGCTAGGGTGGGCCATGTGTCCCATTCTGAGGGCCGGATTTGCGCCGTTAAGTGGCAATATGCACGGGTCCAAAAGAGGGGAGGGCCGGTGCTGTCGGCCCTCCCCGGGTTGGGCGCCCGTTGTTTTAATGGGGCGCATGTGCGCGGGTGCGCGTAGGCGCGTGCGGGTGTCCCGTTACTTGATCTCGATGCTCGAAATCTCGACTTCGCGTGCCTCGGAAACTGCCTCTTCCATGTCATCGGGGAACTCGATGGAGTTGAGGAGTGCCTCGGCTTCTTTCTTGTGCTGGTCGAAGTTCGAGATGAGGACGTAGACGCTTCCCGGCTCAACATCGGTAAAAAGCATGGTTGAGATGCCGCTGTTGTCCTCGTATGTTCCGACGAGCCACGTCCTGCCGTTATACTCGACGGACCCGCCATCCTTCCACTGGAACGTATCCCCCTTCTTTTCCGCCTGGTCGGCGTGGGATTCCTCGGCCGTCAGCGCTTTTTTCCAAACGGGGATAAAGCGATCGGCCGAGGCGTTCTCGTCTTCGGGGAAGGTGAGCTGGACCCTGTCGGCATTCTTGCCGGCAGAGTCGCTTACGCCGACGCCCTCGGGCATCTCGACCTTAAACCAGATGTAGTCGGTCTTCTTGGCGACGGGGGCCTTTTCCTTGCTCTCGCTCTTGGGGGCGCTGCCGCCGCCCGATGCGCTCCCGCCGCAGCCCACAAGGGCGAGCGCGGCAAAGAGGGCGATGCAAAGGGAAAGGATTGATAGGGTCTTTTTCATCATGGTGGCGTCCTCCTTGTCTGCTGATGACATCACGGCGCCGCATGCTGTTGGGGTACTGATTGCGCTGGCGGCGGATGTCTCTGTGTACTGTGCGACTTATGCCTCCGTTCATCGCTTGTGGCCGTTGCGCGGCCGTTCCCCAACGGGTTCCTTACTTATAGATATGCCCCAGCTTGTGCTGCTCGGGAGTCTCGAAAGGTGGGCCATGTGTCCCATGTTTGCGTTGGCATGGCCTATCGTGTGCCATAGAAATCCGCGATGGCCAGGTGCGCTGACGCTCGCGTACTTATGGGCTAGACTTAGCACCATTACGTGATCGATGCGGTCGGCCGGCGTCGGCCGCCCGACCGATATATATGACTTGAAGGTGCGTGTGCGTATGAGCCAAGAGATGATGGATAAAACCTGTCGCGGTTTTGCCGAGGCGCTGGCCGCGCGCGAGCCGGTTCCCGGTGGTGGCAGCGCGAGCGCCTTTGTAGGTGCGCTGGGCGCCTCGCTTTGCGGAATGGTTGCCCGCTATGGGGCGACAAACCCCGCGCTTGCCGATCGCGCAGACGATCTGACGCGCGCGTTTGCCCAGGCGGATGAGTTGGCGCAGGAACTTGTGGGTCTGGTTGCCGAGGACGTTCGTGCCTACGGGCAGGTGTCCGCGGCGTACGGTATTCCGCGTGACGATCCGGCTCGAGCGACCGCGATTCAGGATGCGCTGCATGTGGCCGCTCTGCCGCCGTATCGCATTATGGATGCCTGCGGGCGTGCGCTGGCGCTGCTCGAGGACATGGCCGACAAGGGTTCGCGTCAGCTGCTGTCCGATGTGGCGTGCGGCGCCGTGTTCTGCCGTGCCGCTATGCAAGGCGCGAGTTTGACGCTCTTTGCGAACACCACGTCTATGAAGGATCGCGTTCGTGCCGAGGAGCTCGAGACGGCGTGTGATGAGCTGCTCGACACATGGTTGCCGCGCGCCGAGGCGCTGGCGCGCCGCGCCTCCGACGCTGCAAGGAAGAGAGGATAGCCATGGCTGAACTGCTGAAGGGTGCTCCCGTTGCTCGCGCTTTGACTGAGGAACTTGCTGCTCGCTGCGCAGCCCTGCGCGAGCGGGGCGTTGTTCCGACGTTGGCTATTGTGCGTGTAGGTGAACGCGAGGACGACCTATCCTACGAGCGCGGTGCGCTCAAGCGCTGCGAAAAAGTGGGGATTGAGGCTCGTCGCGTTTTGCTTTCTGCCGATGTTTCGCAGGACGAGCTGTTGACGGCTATCGAGGACATCAATGCCGATTCGGCTGTTCATGGCTGTCTGATGTTCCGCCCGCTGCCCGCCGGCCTTGACGAGAACGCCGTCGCCGCAGCGCTCGATCCCGCCAAGGATGTTGACTCCATGACGCCGGCTTCGCTGCTCACCACGCTTTCGGGGCGCGGCGAGGGTTTTGCCCCCTGCACAGCCGAAGCTGTGCTTGCTTTGCTGGATCATTACGGCGTTGAGCTGGATGGAGCTAAGGTTGCTGTGGTCGGGCGCTCGCTGGTGATCGGGCGTCCCGTTGCCGCCATGCTTACGGCGTGCAATGCCACCGTGACGACGTGCCATACGCATACGCGCGACCTTGCTGCCGAGTGCCGTGCGGCTGATATTGTGGTTGCGGCCGTTGGGCGCGCGCACACGATTGGTGTGGACGCGGTTCGCGAGGGCCAGACAATCATCGATGTTGGCATTAATTGGGACGAGGCCGCTGGCAAGTTGGTCGGGGACGTTGATTTTGATGCTGCAGAGCCGGTTGTTGACACCATCACGCCTGTGCCGGGCGGCGTGGGAGCTGTGACCACCGCGATTCTCGCCAAACACGTGATTGAGGCGGCGGAGCGCGCATCGAAATAGGCGTTTTGGGCTGTTTGAGGGGGTTAGCTATATACCACGTGGTCAAACAATGCCAAATATGAGTACTGTTGCCAAGATAGTCACATATGTCTTACGTCTTTTTGGCTTCCTAACGGTATCCATTATCGTTAGGAAGCCTATTTTATTGAACTTATGGGGAATAACGTTGTCTTGCTTTTGGGCAAATGGGGATTTTCGGCACTCGTTACAGGGAAATTTGCTGCCACTAAATTGGTGACAGTACTCATATTTGGCATTTTTTGACCACGGGGGCTGCCGAGGCCGTGGTTTCGCCCTTTTTGCGTCGAAGCGATACACTGTTGCCGTTTGATTTCTTCGCTCAAGGAGGATGCGCATGCCGTGCACAACGATTTTGGTTGGTAAGAACGCGAGCTACGACGGGTCGACGCTGGTCGCCCGCAACGAGGACTCGTCCAACGGGGTGTTTGAGCCCAAGCGCATGCGCGTGGTGCATCCCGACGAGCAGCCGCGTGTCTACACGAGCGTCCTGAGCCACCTGACCGTTGAGTTGCCCGACAATCCCATGCGCTACACGAGCGTCCCCGACGTCGTTCCCGGTCACGGTATTTGGGCCGAGGCCGGATTCAACGAGCTCAATGTTGGCATGTCCGCAACCGAGACGCTCACCACCAACGAGCGCGTCCGCGGCGCCGACCCGCTTGTGGACTACGTGCCCGCTAGGGGCAACGAAGGCGAGGATGGATACGTTCCGGCACAGCCCGGTGGCCTGGGCGAGGAGGACATGGTGACCCTGGTCCTGCCGTACGCCAAGTCCGCCCGCGACGGCGTTCGTATCCTGGGCGACCTGCTCGAGCGCTACGGCACCTACGAGAACAACGGCATCGCCTTTAGTGATGTGGACGAGATCTGGTGGCTCGAGACCATCGGCGGTCACCATTGGATCGCAAAGCGCGTGCCTGACGACGCCTATGTGACCATGCCCAACCAGCTGGGTATCGACAGCTTTGACCTGGATGACGCCGAGGGCGCCCAGGCCGACCACATGTGCTCCGCCGACCTGCGCTCCTGGATGGCCGAGTGGCATTTGGACCTGACGCTGGGCGTTGAGGGCGACGGTCCGGCTGCGGTCTTTAACCCGCGCGAGGCCTTTGGCTCGCACAGCGACAGCGACCATGTCTACAACACGCCGCGCGCCTGGTACATGCAGCGCTGCCTCAACCCCAGTGACGTGTGGGATGGCCCCGACGCCGACTACACGCCCGAGAGCGACGATATCCCCTGGAGCCGCGTGCCCGAGCGCAAGGTGACCATCGAGGACATTAAGTACGTGCTTTCGAGCCACTACCAGGGCACGGAGTACGACTGCTACGGCAGCAAGGGCACGCCCGCCACGCGTGGCGCTTATCGCCCCATCGGCATCAACCGCAACAGCCAGCTCGCCGTGCTGCAGCTGCGCCCCTATGCGCAGCCGGCGTATCGCGCCGTGCAGTGGATGGCCTTTGGTTCCAACTCGTTTAACGCGCTGGTTCCGCTGTACGCCAACGTCGAGACCATGCCCGAGTACTATGCCGACACGCAGGCTCGCGTGACGTCCGAAAACTTCTACTGGGCCAACCGCCTGATCGGCGCCCTGGCTGACGTCCGTTTCCATGAGTGCGGCCGCGCTGTGGAGGACTACCAGGAGAAGGTCGGTGGCATGGGCCACAAGCAGATCCATGACGTCGATGCTACCGTAGCCGCTCTGCCTGAGGCCGAGGTGCCTGCCGAGCTTGCACGCGCCAATGAGGCCTTTGCCGAGTGTGTTCGTGTGGAGACCGATGCTCTACTGGGCAAGGTGCTCTACACCACGAGCTGCGCCATGAAGAACTCTTTCGCGATGAACGACAACGTGAGGTAGGGATTTCCCGTCGATCGAATAGCGCTAAAACGCTTTGTCGCTTTCACTCGATCTTGGGTACAAGAACGCCAATGCAGTTGTTTATGATTGGAGACAACCATGGTTATGAAACTCGATCAGCTTGTTAACGGCGCCATCAACGTTGGCTTTGGCGCTGCCGCCGTTGCTGTCGAAGGCGGCAAGAAGGTCCTCGACGACCTTAACACCAAGGGCGAGCAGGTCCGCAAGGACACCGCCACCCCCGATATCGCCCGCAGCGTGTCCGATATGTTCGAGCAGGCCGGTGGCACCATCTCCGACCTGACCGAGCGTCTGGGCATGCAGGGCGAGACCGCGGCCCAGCGCGTGCTTGACGAGCTTATCCTTGCCCGCGTCCGCGTCATGACCGCTCCCGAGCGCACTGCCTTCCTGGCCCATGTGCGCGACATCGTCGATTCGGTCGAGGACAACGTGACCTCGGTGCCCGTCGAGTCCGTTGAGCCCGACGATGCGAAGGATACCGAAGAGGCCGAGTAGCAGCGCAGATGGCAGATTCCACCACCGATTACAACAATCTAGATCCCTTGGGTGACGAGGCGGCGGTTGTCGATGAGGTCGACGCCGCCGTCTCGGGCGCTCGCAAGAAGCCGCGCGCCGTCGATATGGTGCCCGAGGAGCCCGACGCGATGGCGCCGGACGAGGAATACCAGCTCACGCCGGCGGGTCGTCGCGAACGCATTGGGCAGATTGTACGCCTGGTCAAAAAGTACCGCGTGTGGGATAACCTCACGCCGGTTCGTTTGCGCCGCCTGCTCGAGGAACTCGGCCCCATGTTCGTCAAGATGGGGCAGATTTTGGCCAACCGGTCCGAGATTCTGCCGCAGCGCTTTTGCGACGAGCTGCGTCGTCTGCGCTCCGACGTGGAGCCGGTGCCGTACGAGGTCGTACTCAGCTGTCTGGAAGAAGAATACGGCCTGCGCCTGGGGGAGATGTTCGATGCGATCGACCCCAACCCGCTCGGTAGCGCGTCGCTCGCGCAGGTGCACCGCGCTCGTCTGGTGACGGGCGAGGACGTGGCCGTCAAGGTGCAGCGCCCCGGTGCGCAGCAGGTTATGGCGCAGGACATCGATATCATCCGCTCGGTGGTGCGTATCGTTTCCAAGTTCGTCAACACCGATCAATTCGTTGACCTGCACGGCGTGGTCGAGGAGCTGTGGACCTCGTTTCGCGAGGAGACCAACTTTTTGGCCGAGGCCAAAAACCTCAACGACTTCTACGAGTTCCATAAGAGCGTTCATGGCGTGACGTGCCCTAAATCCTATCTGGACCTGTGCACCGAACACGTGGTGGTTATGGACTACGTCGACGGCATTTCGATCGCCGATCCTGAACGCTTGGTGGCCGAGGGCTATGACTTGGAAAAGATCGGTGCCGCAATCGTCGAGGACTACTCGACGCAGGTGCTTGATGACGGCTTTTTCCATGCTGACCCGCATGCGGGAAACATCATCCTCAAAGACGGTATCGTTTACTTTATCGACTTGGGTATGGTCGGACGCATGTCGAGCCACGACCGCGGTATCGTCAAGGACATGATTTTCGCCGTGGCCGAGGGCGACGTGCCCAAGCTCAAGGATTCGCTCATGCGCTTCGCCGTGACGCGTGGCGACTCGGCTGAGCTCGATCATTCGGCCTTTTTGTCCGATTTGGACTTTATCGTGGCTGACTTTGCGGGCCTTGACCTTAAGGACCTAGATATCGGCGAGTTTTTGACTTCGCTGTTAAACCTCGCGCGCAAAAATGACGTTGAGCTGCCGAGCGTGGTGACGATGTTCGCCCGCGGCATGGTGACGCTCGAGGGCCTGTTGACCGAGTACATGCCCAACGTCAACATGATCCAGATCATCCAGACGCACATCAAAAACGAGAAGAGCACCTACGCCCGCATGCGCGAGATGAGCCGCGACTTTGCAGCGAGCAGTTATCGCGCGGCGAAGGGCTCGCTCGAGGCGGCCGAGTATCTGGGCTTGGCTTCGCGCATGCTCACACGCGGCCAGCTTAAGGTGAACACGCAGATCATGAGCAGCGATAAGGCGCTGCGACAGCTGGGTGGAATTATCGACCGCATGTCGATGGCTATTGTTATCGCCGGCTTGTTTATCGGTTCGTCGGTGGTGTACTACGCGCGCATCGAGCCGGTTGTGTTTGGTATCCCGGTCATTGGCTTTATGGGCTACGTGAGCGCGCTGGTGCTGGCGCTTATGCTGGGCCGCAATATCTGGCTCAACAGCCACGGCGGCAAGCGCTAGAGGCTGCGACCGTCACCGCATTTTCCTTTCGCAAACAATAGCTTTTACCTTGGGCTTCGCCTGCGTGCGAGGCCCTTTTGCGTGATAGCATATTGACGGTTTTAATCGATGGCCTAGATGGTGGTGCGGAGACGCACGAATGCGCGGTTTTCCTGCGCGTTTGGGGGAATCGGGGTGCAAGTCCCCGGCTGTACCAGTAACCGTAATTCCTCTTGGCTCGGGATGTTCGCGTCGCAGATCGGACGGCGCGCCTGAGCCGTTAAGGTTAAGTCGGATCGCCTCCCATCTTGCATGCGGCTGCGGCGTATGCCGCCGGTGTGCATAGGGCTCTGGAGGGAAGGGGGACCCCGATGGGGGAACTCGGGCGCAACATGCGCGATGACGTGGGGCAGCTTCAAGGCAACGCTCCAAGTACAGACAATAGGAGACAAATGGATATGTTTGAGGACGAGTGCCAGCGTGCCTCGCTTCGTCGCCGTGGCGTAATCGCGCGCGGCGTGGCAAAGCGCTGCCTGGTGGCATTCCTGGCCTTCGCGATGGCCTTCAGCACCACGCCGGCTCAGCTGTGGGCCGAGGGCGCCGAGGGCATTGCCGAGGCTGTGGCTCAGGCTACGACGCCGGGCGAGGACGCAGCGCTTGCGGGCGGTGCCGCTGAGCAGAGCGGCGCCGAGGTTTCGGATTCTGGGAGCGCGCCTGCAGCTAGTGCCGCCGCATCAAAGGCAGCAACTGGCGACGAAGGCTCGGCGACGGGGGAGAGCCCTGCCGCGAGCGAGCAGTCTTCAGC
>ENA-OZEB01000554-OZEB01000554.1-human-gut-metagenome-genome-assembly--contig:-NODE-554-length-11426-cov-4.051007_pt1 | contig 11426 bp, 8 predicted proteins | sample MGYA00245060_ERZ653593 | MGnify/ENA primary metagenome ERZ653593 (study PRJEB26926, sample SAMN06164989) | human gut metagenome | biome: ENVO:00009003; feature: ENVO:2100002; material: ENVO:00002003... | reverse complement strand
ATTTGCATTTTGCAAACTGTCTGCCCGACCGCAATTTTCAATTTTCCATTTTCAATTTTACATTTAATTAAAACTTCCGCTCGGGCATAATATGTTTTTATTATTACATACTATCTTCCCGAACCGGGGGCAGCGACACGCTGCCGATCAATCTGTTTTTTGATTTTGTCAAAGGTTACACCGTATTTTTCGGCAATGTCTTTGGCATAGCTTACACCTTGAGGCGGAGCGATGAAAACCTTGAACGAACGCTGTCCGTTTTCGACACCTGTTACCAGACTTTCAATCTTGCTGTCGCCCTTTACGGTTGTGTTCACCTCGTCAAGATTGCGAGCCAAATCGTGCATATGGGTATTAAAAATCGCCCTTGTGCCGAGATATCGCATTGATTTGACAACATCACGGGCAATGTACAAGCCCTCGGCAACATTGGTTGTTGCAAGGCTTTCGTTGAGCAAAAGCAGGCTGTAACGGCTTGCCGAGGAGAAAATTTCGGCAAGTCTTTTGCTTTCTTCACCGAGTCTGCCGAGGTCAACGGTATCGTTTTCATCGGCAGGAAAATGCGTAAAAATGCTGTCGCATGGGCTGAATTTCATCTGCGTTGCAGGAACATATATTCCGTTCTGAGCAAGCAGAAACGCAAGCCCGACCGCCTGAGTAATCGTAGTTTTACCGCCACGGTTCGGACCTGTCAGAATGTAAATCCGCCTGTCATCGTTAAAATCAATATCGTTTGTGACAATATCCAAATTCTCACCGTTTGCCGATTTTATGCCTAGTTTGAGGTTGTAAACATCTCTAAGACAGCAGTTTCTGTCCTCTTTCGGCAAAACTTCTGCCTTGCACAGCGGAAGATTTTTCTTTTTCATCTTATCACAAAGCTCTGCAAAACGAATATAGAAAATGATTTCGGGCATAAGCGAAACGAACGAGTAGCCGTTGACATTGACATATCTGTTGAGCATTGATTTTATGTCATTTACGGTTCTGCGGAGGATATCGGTCACAACATTTTTGAGTGCGTCAGACATAGGATCTGCGCCGGTCAGCGAGCTGTTCATAGTGTGGTTTACATCCTGCTGAGCGCCCACAACAAACTGTCCCAGCCCGAACTGCGAGGTTGACGGATTGGACGGATGAAAGCTTAAAAATCCCGAAACATCGTTGCCGTGGTGCAGTTCGCTGTCACGGTTTGTAAACTTCATAAATCTTTTGAGAATACCGCTGTCGGTAAATTCTTTGTCATTGAGTGAGATTACACCCACACTCTTTGGGCGGAGCAAATCGTCAAGATTCACACCGAGTGTAATGCTCTTGAGCTTTTGAGCCTTTGCAAGCGTATCTATTATATCCTTTTTTAGTTCGGGAAAACCGCTGTCATTGTAAATTGACTGAACATTTTTCTTGAGCTCAAGCAGACCCTGCGACTTTACTTCAATTGTTTCAAGCGTGTTTTTTATTCTTGTAATGCAATCGACATAGCCGTCCATTTCACGAAGTCGGTTTACAAGCTGCCACAAGGAAGATGCCTCGGTATCCTTTTGAAAGCGCTCAATTTCACGCAAATCATTCAGCTTTACAAGAAGTGCGGATAGATCATCACGAAGTTTCGGAAAACGGAGAAAATCCTCAAAAACATCGCAACGATATTTTATAACTTCCTCGTCATCCGTAATATTTATCAGCAGCTGCTTTATGCTGTTGCGTTCATACTGCTCTTTTGTGAGAACGTCACATATATAATCAACCGACAAATCATTCAGCGCCTCTTTGTTGAGAGTTCTGTAGGATGCATTTGAATTTGTCGGGTGTAATAAGCTGAATTTTTCCATAATTCACCGCCGAAAAAATTTGCCGTGTAACGGCTTTAATTGAATAATAGCACAAAAAAATTTTGTTTTCAACCGACAAATCAAAAATTTGCACTTTGGCTGATTGTGTGATATCATAGCTGTGGAGCAGATTGCTCTCAAATCCAAAATAACGGTCGGGAGGATTGACCTATGGATAAAAAGATGCTTGACAGAATTAACGAGCTTGCAAAAAAGAAAAAGGAACAGGGACTTACCGAGGCTGAGCAAAAAGAGCAGAAAGAGCTGTACAAAATTTATCTCGGCGAAATCCGCACACAGTTCAACGCAACACTTGACAATGTAAGCGTTGAAGAAAAGGACGGCACTGTAAAACCGTTCAAAGAGGCATACAAAAAGCCGTATGACAAAAACTGATTTTGACATTCAGACAGAAGTCATGCGAAAATTTAATTACACAGTCAAACAAAAAAGCAGTTCCGATTTTGGAACTGCTTTTGTTTTATAAAGTTATCTAGTTACTTGTATCTTCTTCCGCCCTTTTGGTTGTTCTTTGGAAGCTGAATTTCGGCAGTATCGTACTTACTGCGTCTTTCGGACTTTCTGCCTGAAGATGAGTAATCATCGGCATAATCATCGTTACTGCTGTAACGCTGTGGTTGTGCAGATTTGCTCTTTGGAGCGTTACTTCTGCCGCCGACTGTGACCCTCTTCTTTCTGTTGAGAACAGTTGAAATTACAAAGTACGCAATGCCTGCAACACCAAGTGAGAGTAAAACGAGTGAAACATAGAACATCCAATGACCGTTGTCACCCTTGCTGTTATTGTTCTTGATGAAGTTAAAGTCATCACCGTCAGAACTCGATGTGTCGGTATTTTTAAGATTTTTTGCGATATCCGACCAGTCGTTGCTTGAAAGAGTTTTTTCGTCAATGTTATCGTCAGACTTGATGAGCGACGCTGACGGAGCAGTATTTGACGGAGCAACATAGGACTGACCGCCGCCTACATATGACGGCTCAGAGTAGTAGTAAGTCTGACTGCTGCTGTAATTATTGTCATAACTGTTATTGTTGTAGTCATAGCTACTGTCATAGTTATAGTTGTTGTCATATGATGAATCACTTGACGAATAGCCGGGATCTACATATGATGAACTGTCCGAAGAATCCGGATACACAGGATCGGGCTGCGGCTGTGGCTCAGGCTCCGGTGATGGTTCCGGTGATGGTTCCGGTTCGGGCTCGGGCTCGGGCTCCGGCTCTACGGGATCAACAATAACGCTTGAATCTCCGCCGGGATCAACCTCCTCACCGACTGCCGATACGGAAAAACTCACAGCAGAAATGCTCAAAAGTGCCGTCAGAAAAATTGCGCAAAGCTTTGAATGTTTTTTCATAAAAGCCCCTTTCTTCAGAATAATCTGAAAATGCGTCTGTTGTATGTCCGATATCAATTATTTTGAGCTTTTATCGGATGCCGATGTTGTTGACGCCGATGTAGTAGGCTCAACCGCAACGAAGAAGAGTTCGGGCTTATACTTGTCAATAACCGAAGTGTTTTCTTCATACTTGAGTTTCTCTGCAAGGCTGTCAATGTACTTTGAAAATTCGTCTGACTTCATTGACGCAAGTACACCGGCTCTGTTTGATTCGTTGCCAATATAGCTGTCAACATCCTTGCTGACGTCTTTCTTATAAACGAGATAGTAGATTGCGCTGTCGCCGCTGCCGACCTTGAGAGTTTCAGCCTTGCCTGTTTCAAGCTTGCCGATAGCCTTTTTAAGCTCGTCACCGATTGAGCTCTTGTCGAGAACTTCTACTTTTGAAACAGAAGAATCTGTTCCCGAACCGCTTGACTTCTTGTATGATGCAATAACATCATCAAAAGAACCGCCCTTGTTAAGGTCATTCTTGTAGCCGTTAAGCTGATCCTCAACCTTCTTGATTTCCTTGTCGCTCATTGCAACATTCTTTGATGAACCTGCCTCATCTTTTGTTGATGTATAAAGGTTCACGGGAAGATATGAGTAGTCCGTATAGTTTTCCTTGAAATACTTTGTAAGGTCGGCGTCGGAAACTTCCTTTGAACCGCCCTTGCCGTAAACTGCTTTGAAGAGAGCCTCATACTTTGTGTTGTAGAGAGTTGTGCAGTATGCAAAGCTGTCGAGTGAAACGCCGTACTTTTCATACTGCTTCTTCATCGGCATTACATAACCCTGTGACGCATACGGACCGACATTCCAGTATGATTCAGCCTGACTTGTTGCGGAGTCAAGAGTTGCCTGACCGATGTTTACATTTTCCTTTTTAAGCTGTTCGTCAACTACGAGGTAGCTGAGGCACATTTTCTTAGCCTGATCTTTAATCCACTCTCTTGCAACCTGCTCGTTGCCGTCATCGTCCTTGATTTTTTCATCAAGCCACTTGTCAGATGTCGAATCATAATCGTCAAGCTTTTTAGCATATGACTCAGCCTGACTGTAAGCTGCATTGAGTGAGTAGATATAAACGCCGATGGCAAGCTCGTTGTCGCTTGTCTTATACGACCATTCTTTGTTAAGAGTTGTGGGTGTACAACCTGCAATTGCAAAAACTGAGAACATCATAACAATTGCAAGTAAAAATGAACCAACCTTGATATTAGGCTTCATAGTTTTTTACCGTCCTTCTGAAAAATTAAATGCAAAGTGTCCTGCAAACACACTTTCACAGGATAATGTACCTTACGATTATACACAAAAAAATCGTCATTGTCTACATTTTTATAAAATTTTGTTGAGAATTTCCACCGAAAAACAGCATTTTTGTAGTTTTGGGAGGTTTTTTCTTAACAAATTACGGCTTTATACCGTTAAATTACTGCACACCGAAAATTTTGGTGAGGATTTCAAGCGGAGCGGAACTGTTTTTGCACTCAACCGCAACGCACGGTTTTGCTCCGGCAACAAGCTTTGCCTTTCCGCCCAAAGCAATGAGCAAGTCGGCAACCTGAGGAGATTTGAGTTCGTTTACAAAGAGCATAAGTGTTGTGCCGTTCTGTCTGATTTCGTAAATGCCCATTGAGTAAGCCTTGTTACGCACAAGGGCAATGTCGATAAGTCCGAGAACCGAGTTTGGAATCTTGCCGAATCTGTCCTGCAGCTCGTCAATAACATCGTCTGCGTCCTCGTTACTGCGGATATCGGCAATTCTGCGGTAAACATCAAGACGAAGTGTAAGACTTTCAACATAGCTTTCGGGAATATGAGCGTCAACCGAAATATCAATAAGACAGTCGAGGTCTTTTGTGACATTCTGCTCGCCCTTTTCCTCGCTTACTGCCTCATCAAGAAGCTTGAGATACATATCGTAACCGACCGATTCCATATGCCCGTGCTGCTGTGCGCCCATAATATTGCCCGCACCTCGCAGTTCAAGGTCACGCATTGCAATGCGGAAGCCGCTGCCAAATTCTGTAAATTCCCTGATTGCGGCAAGCCTTTTCTGCTGAATCTCCGTGAGAACCTTGTTCCGTCTGAAGGTAAAGTAGGCATATGCCCTTCGTGAACTTCTGCCCACACGGCCTCTGAGCTGATGCAACTGTGAAAGTCCCATACAGTCGGCATTTTCTATAATAAGGGTGTTGGCATTCGGCAAATCGACACCCGTTTCGATAATTGTCGTGCAGACAAGCACATCAATCTCCTGTTCAAGCATCTGTCGCCAAACTTCGCTGAGTTCGCCCTCTTTCATTTTGCCGTGACCGATTGCGATTTTTGCCTCGGGAACAGCCTCCTGAATTTTTGCGGCACATGAAGAAATTGTTTCAACATTGTTGTGAAGATAGAACACCTGACCGCCACGGCGGAGTTCACGGCGGATTGCCTCGTTGATAACCGCATCATCGTGTTCAAGCACATAGGTCTGAACAGGCTGACGGTTTGTCGGAGCTTCTTCGATAACGCTCATATCACGCAGACCGCTCATCGCCATATTGAGGGTTCTCGGAATAGGAGTAGCCGAGAGCGTAAGCACATCGACATTTTTGCACAGTTCCTTGAACCTCTCCTTTTGGGCAACACCGAAACGCTGTTCCTCATCTATGATTGCAAGTCCGAGGTCACGGAATTCAACATCCTTCTGCACAAGTCTGTGAGTTCCGACAATCATATCAATTTCTCCTCGCTTTAGCTTTTGGAGAATTTCTTTCTGCTGTTTTGCTGTACGGAATCTTGAAAGCAGTTCCACACGAACGGGATAGCCCTCAAAACGCTTGATTACCGTCTGATAATGCTGCCATGCGAGGATTGTTGTGGGGCAGAGCAATGCGCATTGCTTTGAATCTGCAATACACTTAAAGGCGGCACGGAGTGCAACCTCTGTTTTGCCGAATCCGACATCACCGCAGAGAAGTCTGTCCATCGGCGACGAACGCATCATGTCATGCTTGATTTCCTCACAACAACGCAGCTGGTCGGGAGTTTCGTCATATTCAAAGCTGAGTTCAAAATCTCTCTGCCACTCGTTATCAGCCGAAAAGGCATAGCCCTTGGCTTTCATACGCTGTGAGTAAAGCTCAATAAGCTCCTTGGCAATGTCCTTGACAGAGGTTTTAACCCTTGCCTTTGCCTTTTGCCAGTCGCCCGAACCGAGTCGGTTAAGCTTAACCCTTGAATCCTCTTTCGGACCTATATATTTTGCAACCATATCAAGCTGTGTGACAGGCACATAAAGCACATCGCCCTTTGCGTAGTCAATCTTGATATAGTCCTTTATAACTCCGTGAGTATCAATTTTTCTTATACCGCCGAACACACCGATACCGTGAACATTGTGTACAACATAATCACCGGGGGCAAGTTCGGAAAGGCTGTAAATTTCCTGTCCCGTCTTTTTCTTCTTCTTTTTGGACTTTTCGGGGCGGTACGAAACCTGACTGTAGGTTATTGCAAAAAACTTTTGTGACGGATACTCAAAGCCCGCACTCAATGCACCCTGCATAACAAGCAGTTCGCCCTTTGAAATCTTATCCGCACCCTCGCTGTAAACAGCGTTTATGCCGTCTGCGTTAAAGGTGTCACAAAGATTTTTGGCGGCTCTTTCTGTTCCTGCAAAGATAACGCCCTTGCTTTCGGGGGTAAAAAGTCCGTCAACATCCTCTTTTAGCTGTTTATACGAACCGCCCCATGCCGAGAGCTGTTTTGTTGAAAAGCTGATGATTTCCGACAGCTTGATAGGCATACTTCCGTGAACAAAGTTTTCAAGCACGATTGTTCCGTGACTTTGCAAAAACTCGGTACATTCGTTGAATGTGAGCGCAAAGCGGTCAAAACCTCTGCAAAGAGTTCCGTCCTCAAAGCCTTGCATAAGGGTTTCATTGCTGATAAAGTCCATCGACTTTCCCCGTTCCTGAATTGCAGTAAATTCGGACGCAAAAACGAGGGTGTTTCTGTCGAGATAATCAAAAAGCGACTCGGGTTTATCGTAAATCTGATTGATAAATTTGTCCGCATTGGCAATCATTGCACCGCTGCGGATAAGCTCTGCCTCTGAAAAAAGTTTTTCCTTGGCTTTGGCGCTGTTCTTGGAACGGAGGAGCTTTGCCTTGTGTTCAATTTTATCTGCAAGGGCGGCTCTGTCCTCAATTACGATTTCGGTTGAGGGCGAAAGCGTAATTTTGTCAGCCTTTTTAAATCTTCTCTGTGTTTCAATGTCAAAATAGCTGAGGTCGGTAATTTCATCGCCCCAAAATTCACATCTCACGGGATAGTCGCTGTCGGGCATAAAGAAGTCGAGAATACCGCCTCTCAGCGAAAACTGACCGCTGCCCTCTACCGCATCAAAGCGTTCGTATCCGAGCAGAGTAAGTGCCTTTGTCGCCTTTTCAAGCGAGAGCTCCCTGCCCTCTTCAAATTCAATAACCGACTGTTCAAGCACATTTCTCGGAACGGTAAGCTGTGCCGCCGCATCAACACACGCAATTGCAACATCACATTCGTGGTTGATAAGCTTGAGCAAAACTTTAAGTCTTGCGTGCTCGTACTCGTGCGAACGGCTCTGAAAGTCAAGAAAGTTGAAGTCACGCACGGGATAAACATAGGCACGAAGTCCCATGCACGAAAGGTCGTTGCACAAAGTTTGCGCCTCTTTTTCATCGGAGGCAAGACAAAATGCCGTGACGCCCTTGAGGCGGCACAGCGCATAGATGATATTTGATTTGTTAATTGTTGAAAGTCCCGAAGCACAGACCGTTCTGCCCGGCTTGACATTTTTTTCAAGCGTTTTGAAAACGGGCGAGTCTTTCAGAACATCAACAAGAAAGTTGAGATTATTCATTTCTTTGTCCCTTTTCAGTTGAACAAATTCATAGCACGGTCGGTTTTTCCGTCAATAATCAGCTCGATTGCTTTTTCGGCATTGTCAAAAATTTCATCAAGCTTTTTCATTTCATCGGGAGTGAACTTTGAAAGCACCCAGTCGGCAAGGTCCCAGTCGGGATTTGGCTTTGCGCCTATGCCAACCTTGATGCGGGGGAATTTATCGCTTCCGCTGAGATAGATTATACTGCGCATTCCCCTTTGACCGCCGTCACTGCCCTTTGAACGGATACGCATTTTTCCGACATCAAGCGAGATATCGTCAAAAATTACAATGACATTTTCGGGTGGGATTTTGTAGAAGTTCATCGCCTCAACAACTGCCTGACCGCTGTTGTTCATATATGTTGTGGGTTTCATCAGCATAACTTTTGCGCCGTTTACAGTGCAAGTGCCGATAAAGCTTTTGTATTTTATCTTGTTCACATCACAACCGAGCTTGTCGGCAATGCGGTCAATCGCAAGCCAGCCTGCGTTGTGACGAGTGTTTTCGTATTTTCTGTCAGGGTTGCCGAGTCCCACTACAATGTACTCGATTGAACCCGTTGATTTGTTTTTTCCGAACATATCCGTTTTCCTCTTATTTATATTATGTATTCTGAAATTTAAATTAACCTTTTCCGAAGCTTACAACAACCCAGTCATCGTTGCCGAGATGATAAGGATTTCCGCAATACGGGCAGTTGCGTTCTCTTGTTGCATCAAAGCTTGCGCCGCAGCTTTTACAGGTTACTTTTTTCATTGTGAAAACTCCGTCATCCATGGCGTTCACACTTCTGCAAACGGTAAGTCTGAACTTTTCGTTTTTAACCCTAAATGAAGAATTTTTGTTTTTCACGGTCGTTGCGTATACGGTCATATCAACATAGCAACAGCCGTTTGTGACATTGAATGAATTAAGCTTTGACACTCCTCTGTACTTGATGTCAACAATATCTCCGAAAGGATTTTTCATCGGATTGCCCTCATAGACTGCGAGGTTTGTGTAATCATCGCTGAAAATCATAATCTTGAGCAAAGCAAGCACCTTGCCGATAAAGTATTCATATGAGAAGTTGGGATTAACCTCTTTCATAAGCCACGGAAGTCTTTTCTGACAATTGAAGTGCGGACCTATCATCGGAATGCTCTTTGCCGCACCGACAAAAAGTCCGAAAAGCGTTTTTAATGCCCATGCAAGGTACCCCGCCAAAAGTCCGCCGAGCAGTACGGGGATTGCTCTTACGCCGATTTCATAGACCATATTTGCGGTTGCGGGATCAAAAGTTCCGTCCTTTACAACCACCCATACCGTAAATGCCGCAACGGCGGCAATTCCGCCGAGAAGGTACGGAGCAAGCACCTTTTTCGTTGACTTGTTCGCAAGCGAATAGGTTTTTACAAAGTAGAAGTTTGTAACCTTCGGAAACAAATCGTCCATAATAAAGCGAGTTTTGCAGTTTTTACAACCGTTGAGAAGCTCTCTTACACTGCTTACCGCACCGCAGTTCGGACACGAACACGCAACCTCGGAATTTCGGTTTTCAAGCCTTGTAATCATTGTGTAAAAGAAAAATCTGTCCTTGATTTTTTTCTTTTTCTTTCCGTCTTTAAAGTATTTCTCCGTAACCTCATATGTCTTTGACGCAATGTTACTCTTACATTCGCCCATATCGTAGGCAGTACAAGCATTTATGGGGACTTCATTCTTCACCGTTTCCTTATCGGTAAAAGCGGTCTGAATCTTTACACCCTTTTCGTCAAGTCTTTTCTTCTGTAGGTCAAGCGCAAAGTCGAGGTCGATTGACGCAATATCCGGATTTTTGCCCTCATTGCACCACAATTCGTACTCATCGACAAAGCTGTTCATTATTTTGTTATCTGAATCGGAGCCGTAAACTATACCAAACAAAATTAAATCACCCTCACATATTGTACCGTTTTATTGCTGAAAAATTTGCAGTAAAACAGCGAAATGGCGGGTTAGTTAAAACCCGCCTGTTTAATTACATAATTAAATTGTTCGCCTATCAACCGAAAGCGGCTGTGAACGGCTTGTCGTTGTAGATTCTTGCGATAGCCTCTGCAAATGTAGGAGCAACAGGAAGAATTGTGAACTTGTCAATCATCTTTTCCTTCGGAACAGGAATTGTGTCAAGAAGAACAACTTCTTTGATTGCACTGTTCTGGATTCTCTCGATTGCAGGACCTGAAAGAACTGCATGAGTAGCGCAAGCGTAAACCTCTGTTGCACCGCCCTTTTCAACAATAGCGTTAGCAGCGTTGCAGAGAGTACCTGCTGTGTCAATCATATCGTCAACGAGGATAACCTTCTTACCCTTTGCGTCACCGATGATGTTCATAACTTCACAAACATTAGCCTTTGGTCTTCTCTTGTCGATAATAGCAAGACCTGTGCCGATTTTTGAAGCGAAGTTTCTTGAACGAGTTACAGAACCGAGGTCGGGAGAAACAACGATATAATCATCATTTTTGCCGCCGATTTTCTCTCTCATATGGTTTGCGAGAAGTGATGCGCCCTGAAGGTGGTCAACAGGAATGTTGAAGAAGCCCTGAATCTGATTTGCGTGAAGATCCATTGTAAGCACACGGTCAGCACCTGCACAGGTGATGATGTCTGCACAAAGCTTAGCCGAGATCGGATCTCTTGCCTTAGCTTTTCTGTCCTGTCTTGCATAGCCGAAGTATGGCATAACAACTGTGATTCTTGCAGCGGATGCACGCTTCATGGCATCAATCATTATGAGCATTTCCATAAGATTGTCGTTGACGGGAGCACAGGTTGACTGAACAATAAAGCAGTCGCTGCCACGAACAGATTCGTGAAGAGAAACAGAGATTTCGCCGTCTGAGAACTGTGTACAGTCACTCTTACCAAGCGGCAGACCGAGACAGCCTGCAATTCCCTGAGCTACATCAACATTTGAACTGCCGGTGAAAATTTTAATGTCCTTACCGTGAAAATTCATTGCAATAACTCCTTTGAATTTTAATGTGTGTAGTATATGTTTACCAATGATTAACCGAGCAATTAACAGCTGTAACCCTTTGCTCTTGCAATTTCGTTAAGCTGTTCAAGCTGAGCCGGATCATTTGCACCCAAAACAGTGTCGCTGCACTGAGCCGTGAATGCTCCGACCTTTCTTCCGTCCTCAAGCAAAAGCTTGATTGCGTCGGGAAGATAATATTCCTTTGCACTGTTATCCGACTTGATTCCTGTCTCTTATACACATCTGACGCTGCCGACGATCGCATA
>ENA-OZEB01000553-OZEB01000553.1-human-gut-metagenome-genome-assembly--contig:-NODE-553-length-11433-cov-5.461680_pt1 | contig 11433 bp, 10 predicted proteins | sample MGYA00245060_ERZ653593 | MGnify/ENA primary metagenome ERZ653593 (study PRJEB26926, sample SAMN06164989) | human gut metagenome | biome: ENVO:00009003; feature: ENVO:2100002; material: ENVO:00002003... | reverse complement strand
CGTGGGCTCGGAGATGTGTATAAGAGACAGTATTTAACGGCTCTGTCTTTCCATTGTGCTAATTTAATATCATTCTTTGCCATTTTCTCTTGGTTATGAATAGAAATACCCCTTCGTATTTCTCGTCCTGATGGTTCTACTTCACGATAAGTTGCAAGTATTTCTGCTTCCCTTAATTTAGCAATCATGACCTTTGCTTCTTCTTTGGTAAGTTCAGGAGTATGGATCAGTGTTTTATTCGGTCCGTCCTTCTTGATAGCATTTAACGGATTCGCAAACATCTTGATGCCGTAAAGGGTAAGCATCTTTGTTAGTTTTGCCAATCCTTTAGTTGCTTTTGCTGAATACTTTACGGCTGTTTTTTCTATCGTTTCCCCTGAACGCTGAATATCCATTTTAGTATCATTCATACGATTTCACTTCCTTTTCTAATTCCTCTGTCGCTTCCATATTATCTATATCAATCGAACCTTTGGTAGATTCGTTATAAAGGTAGTCTATGTCTTTGGCACATACAAGTCCATTGAATTCCCCTGATTTTTTATAGGCAGAATATTCATGATATGGTGTAGATACCAAAGCAATCTGATTATCATTGATGCGTTCCAATTCCTTTTTATTGACTCGCACATATCCATAGGTACGGTCTTTAAAGATGGGTATCTGTACAAATCCATTCGATTGTTCCACCAACTTATTCTCATCTACGACAGCCCATACTTTCTTTCCTTCTGAAGATAAAAACATATCCAGTTCATTAAAAGAAATATTCCCTTTTAACTCCATTCCATCACTAACATCTTTTCCTACGGATATAGTAGAAATGGTTTTAAATTTGTCGATTCCCATCACTTCGGGTGTCACTTCAATATAACTTCTCCCTTCTACATAACGCACACTTGTTTTAGGAATAAACAAGGTATATCCCTGCATAGCACTTCGCACCATCAATGTACCCTTCTCATTGTTTAGAATCAAACGAACTGGAATACGATATTTTTGAAATTTCTGTACCATTTCCGTAGAACGAGAAGGTATATCCAATTTCTTTTTCATGATTGGATTTCCTTGCTGTTTCCTTTTTACAGGTGTTGATTGTAAGTTTTTATTCATTGCTAAATTTATGTCAATGGATTCTTTCTTCTTTGTCTTATCTTCCCAACGCTTCATCAAATCATTACAATTCCATGTTTCCTGCTGTTGCCCATCCGAACGATAAATCGCAAAGGTATCTTTCGTAGATACTGTTGCCACTAAAATTTCTCGATTTGCCGACCATTGTGTATCTTTTTTAGGGATATACATATATTTCTTCGCCATTGTATTAGGAATTCTAACAAAATAAGAATCGTCTGTTTCTCTTGTTATTAAGTTATGGTGGACAGTGAAAGTTCTCTCTTTAGATACTGTTTTCTCTTTTTGAATACTTTGTTCAACTTCTTGTTTTCCATTGCTTTTTTGTGGGGTTGCAATATTGTTCTTTGTCAATTTCAAACTTCCACCACTGTTGTTGTAAAGTAGAATGGATTTAAAATCTTTGCCATCTGCTGTCTTATACTTTGGATCAATCGCAAACAACATAGATTTATCAAAAATAGAACTATAAGAGAAAACCGACATTCCTTCTTTTTTTCCTATCCATTTCATTTCTAAAGCCTCTAACAAGAATTTTGCATTATCAGAACCTTCTATATCAATGATTCCTGATAGTTCTTGATATTTATTAACAATATATAATTCATCAATATGCTCGAATTCTAACTTTTCATCATCTGTAAATGTCTTTTCAAATTGCTTAACGACCAAGCGTTTTTGCTCCATGTCCAACTTCATTTGTGCTTGTTGTCCAATCGTATTCTTTACGAATGTTTTATTGAATACATTTTCGTGTTTAAACTTATGTATCGTTTCATATCGTAGCCACCGTTCATCATTTACCATAGTATCCTGCACTAAAGCAGGAATCAATACCTTATCAAGTTCAGGAGAAAGGTATCGTGTAGGGTCTTCATGAAAACGATTTAAGATATTTTGACGAAGACGATCATAATTCTTTTGATAGAACTCCACCATTGTCTTATCCCCTGTTCGATTGACATAGGTATTGGAATTACTGATGATATATCGTTCCATCAGATTGACTTGGAATTGAAAGATAGGATTTGTTTTTTCTTCCAGTGACAAAGAATGAATAATATCATCCACTTCGTCTTTTGAATAAGCAGAATGTTTTACTACATAATCTTTGAAATTCATCTCATCATATGAAGTTTTTATAAGTTCATCTTTCTTTGCTTCATCATAGGCTTCTCGTATGGTTTCTGTATTAAATTCCTTATCTAAAAAATACTGATTTTTCATCAGATATTGAAAGCCTGATACTCGGGCTTTTTCTAGATCCTGCTCTACTGCTCCTGCATTGGCAAAATCCCATAAATCTTTGCTATCCTTATCTTCTGCAAGTTGTAGATTTTCTTTGACTGTGTTTAAATCTACTACACTAACTTTCAATTTCTTACTCATTAGTTCAGGGATTTCTTTTACCATTGCATTTCTTCCTGCTTTATCATTATCTCTCATCAATATGATTTCACAATCCAATCTGCGTAACATAGCGATTTGCTCTTCGCTAAAAGATGTTCCCATAGTCGCAACAATGTTACGGATGTTCATTTTATTTCCACCTGCAACATCCATAAATCCTTCTACTACATAGATTTTATCGTTGTAGGCATAATTTTTCGCAATATTGAAATTGTATAGATGGTTGGATTTCATGAATATCTCTGTATTTCTACCATGTAGATATTTAGGTTCTTCGCCATGAATGGCTCGTCCACTAAAAGTAACGGTATTCCCTCGTTCATCCATCACTGGAATCAAGATACGATTTCCAAAGACGGGATAATAATTTCCTTCTTCATCTTGTCGAATAAATCCAGTTTCCAATAGATGTTCTAGTGGCAAAAAAGTTTTATCAATCCACTGCTGTATTTGTTCATAAGAAATATAACCAAACTGTAATTCTTGAATCAAGTCTTCTGTAAATCCTCGATTAAGAAGGTATTGTTTTGCTTCTGTATTTCCTAAACTTATCAGATTGTAATTGGCAATCTCTTTGATTTTATTCAGCGTATTTAACAAAACTCGTTCATGCTCTGTATAGATACGAGAATTATGAGAATATTGTGCATTTAGTGAATTTTGATTGTTTTGTTCTTTTGGAATATTCAAATGACAAATATCAATTACCTTATTCATTGCATCTCGTACTGTAAATCCTCGATTCCCTAACACTTTGTTTTCATACTTCTGAACAAAAGAAATTGCATTTCCACTTTCATTACACACAAAACATTTCCAAATCTTGTCGTCACGGATACTCAAGGATGGGTCGTGATCGTCATGAAAAGGACAAACTGTTTTAAAATCTTTCCCTTTCTTAACAATCTTTAAACCATATTCTTCCATGACTTCACGAACGCTTGCTTGATTGATAATCATCTGATATTTTTGTTGAAACATAGAGTTTTGTTGTTCTGCCATTTTTCCACCTACTTTCTTTTAAAAAAATAGGAAGTCACTTCCTATTTCTCTATATCTTCCATTTCTTCTTCAAGTTCTATATCTGTTTCTTGTTTTTTTTCCATCAATGTACAATTATCCAATACATAATCCAATTCATCCAACATTCCTTGAATTTCTTTTGCATCTTCTACAAGTTCACTAGGCGAAGGTACATTCATGCGATTGTCATCAACAGTTCTTGCTTCTAACCACATGGCAATATGTTCCTCTTGATCAAAATTCATTGCATACTCACAAATTTGTTCGACTGCTTTTTCTAATGACTTATCATGTTGAATACAAAAAACAAAATCTTCTCCTGCTGGCGAATATTGTTCAATTTCCCATGAAGTTCCACCATCATAGATTTTCCAATCATGAGCTTCGAGTAAATCTCTTAAATCGTCCAAAGATTTCAATGTTGTCATTTTCGCTTCATAACGGAGAATATCTTTATACGATAACCATTCAGGTTTAATTGGTACTTGATTATAGTATCGTTTCATTGCGTGAATGTGGTCTTGAACTGTGTCAGCCCATAAATTCCTCTCGCTTCGTTGTCCATAGCCTAAGTAATACTCACAATCTTGTTGTAATCGACCTAACATCATATATTCATGTTGATACGAACCATCAATCATCATCTGCATTTCATTCGATAAACACATTCCATATTCATCTATTTCATTGAACGACATTTCAGGAACCATATCATACAATTCTAATAATAAATCATCATCATAAACGATTTCGTCATTTTCTACTTTCTTATAATGTCTATCAATGACAATTCCTATCAATTCCTGTACCTTGTCATTTCCATACACTTCAGGCTTTTTCTCCTGCAAGTCTTTAAAAAATCTTTCCTTATCAAATCTCATTTTATTTACCTCTTTTTTCTTTATTTTCAAGATTTCATTCATTTCATGATGGATGATTTCACTGTTTACCATCTATCCTCTGCAATATCCATTTCATATTCTTCAACATCTTCTTTTACTTCATCTAGTTGTGTTTCTGAACCATAAGATTTACTTTTTGATAAGTCCTGTTCAACTTGACTTTTTGTAAGACATTGTTTATCATATGAAGTAGATAGAGCATTTATAAGGTTTATGGGCAATTGGAGCTCGGCAGACTTTATAAATGCTCTACTTTTTTCATTTACATAAAATTTCTTGTTCGCATCATATGTTCTTTGAATTAGGCTTTCTAATTTCTCTTTATCATAAATTGAAGTAATTTGATTAACCACATACTCCCCATACTTTTTATCTGTTCTACAGATAGCTATGTAAGGTAATTCAAATGTATCACTCTTTCTGTTTAGTACGAATACTATACTAGTTTCTTGTGTTAAACTTTCAAAAGCCAAACAACTTTCTCTAATATAGTCATCAATATGACTAACAAAAGAAAGATCAAGCGAGTGCTTCCTTTCACACTTTATTACAGTTTTTACATCAATACATAATGGTTTATCTAAATCAATATCCATAACTAATTTTAATCCTTCTGAATTGGTAGATATTACAAATGGATAATTATAGTCATATTCTCCAAACATGAAATCAATAAGTTGTCGTTCAAAACTATCTATAGTACCATCATCATGGACTATGTTTTTATTGATTTTTCTCAATGTATCTATCTTTGTCATTCATCCACACCTTCTTCCAAATAAAAAATAGGAAGTGACTTCCTATTTTTCAAATTCATCTAGTTCTAAATCTTTTTCTTCATCAATGCTTTGTGTTTTCTCTTGTTGTTCAGCATCTAAACCATCTAATTTAGTCATTACATCTTTTTTTGAATATGCTCCAAAGTATTCTCCATCTTTACCCCAAATTTCAAAACTCTCGGATAATCTTAATTCTTTATCAGGATAACCATAAATCGTTCCTGTTACAAGTCCATAGTCAAAGTCTTTGAGAAATTCTCCATTTTCATACTCTTCATAAAGATGAACATACAATCCATTTTGTTTCATATACGCATAAAGTTCATACTCATATTTTTCAGTACCAAGTGGTGCTTTATGTTCTTTATTGAATTTTTCAATTTTATCATAAACTTCTTGCATATCCTTTAAAGATTGTTGATACACTTGCTTCTTACTTTGTGATTCTTGTTTTTCTTTCAATTGTTGTTTTTGTTGCAATGCATCTTTGAACACTTGAAATTGCTTTTCATTTTTTAAATCTTCAATAACTTGTTCATATGTTGCAAGTGTCCACACTGTATTTCCATCTGTTGTTTCTCGTATAACCATGATGTATCCATTTTCAACTTGTAAAATTTCTTCTTCAATACATTGACGAACTAAAGAACGAATTTCCTGTTCTTTCTCTAAATCATTTAAGTTCCAATCTAAATGTTTTTCTTGGATATATTTATCCCAACCAATCCATCTTTCATTTTCCCTTGTTAATAATCCTTGTTTGGTTAATTCAAATGTTTTTGAACCAATTCTTTTCTCATCCATATCCTCTATAAACATGACAGAGTTATATCCCATCAAGTTGTTTATAGAAAGATGCCCGATATGTGTTTCTACATTATCTAGTACATCACAATCAATGACATCATACTTATGATTATTGCCAATATTATGAAGACTTGTATAATCTTTAGATATTTCAAAACGATAAGGCTTTAGATATTCATTTAGCAACTGTCTTGTTTTGTCTTGAGAAATATATAGGCTTCCTAATGAAGTTACATCTTCTAAAATCAATATTCGTGCATCAATCATGTGTTTTAATTTTACACTTTCCATTAAATTACAAAATTCAACAATTCGTTTATTGCTAGAAGTAAATCTTTTTTCCATTTTAACCCCCTACATTTCAATTTCATCTAAGTCTTCTTCAATTTCATTTCTTTCTGTAGATATTTCTTCTTTTCTAATATTGAACAAATCAATATCGACTCGATCTTCTAAATTTTTGAAGACATCAAAATGCTTATCAATAATTCGACAAACCTCTATTTCGTTACTGGTTAAATCTTTTCGTATCCAAATAGAGCTTGCATTTCCATTACATTCATAATCAATCAAATTATAATTGCCATTATACGCATCTAGGAATTCTTTTACAGTTTCCTTTTCATACTCACTAAGTTCTTCCATATCTGTATAAGAAAAATCCTCTTTTAACTGTTGTAAATCTTTATTCAACAACGCATTACACTCTAAACAACAATCTTCAAAAATTTGATCCCCTGTCAATTCTACATCAAATTGTTTTAAATCTTTTATCACATCATACACAATATCCGAATCAAATATTTTTAATTGTGTTGGACAATAATCATCTAGTAATACTCCTATAAAATGTCTTAAATCTCCCGCATAAGTAAAATCATATGTATCCTTCATGTTTTTCTATCTCCTATTTTTCAAGTTCATCTAAGTCCTCTTCCATTTTACTTTCTTTATCAAAATTGATGGTTTCATGTTTTAATGCTTCCTTTGTAAAACATTCCTCTTCAGGACTTTTGTGATAGATAAGTGTTTCTTCTGAATCGTTTAAAACAATCTCTATAGCTTCTTTTTCATCAATATATTCCATTGTTTTGAACGCATCTTTTACATCCTGTACTGGATAATAATCAGCCAAGCCTTGTTCCCTACACATTTCTGTAGCCCATACTATTAAAACAACATCTGCGTTTTCATACTTAATCTTCTTTCTTAATGATTTTAATACCTTCATCACCTATAACTAATTCTTCATCTGATTTTAATGATTTTAGAATTTCTTTTATATCTCTTGCTGTAATAACTGTTTGATTGTCCATACATCACAACTCCTTCTCTTCTAAATCCATTTCTTTATCTTCTGTTTCTTTTTTTGAAGTTTCTTGATTAAGGTTTCTACTGAAGTGTGTACCTTTACAATTCCCTCTTTGAATCATTGTACCTCTTATAGTGTTTTTAAATCCATTTGTGCTAACCTCTTTCTATATACCAAAGAATCCAATCAATACGACACCTACGATTGTTACAACAATCCATTGTTTTGTCTTTTCACGATATGTTTCATAGGATATATGATGACTTCGTTTCTTCGCATCTAATTGGTAGATATTCCATATCGCATACCCACAACACGCTAATCCCAAAATTGTAAATACTATCTTCATAATCATTCTCCTTCGCTTTTCTTACTTCTGTCATAGAAACATATGACATGAAAATGACAAAATAAATTTGGTTGGTCATCATGTATTTGCACAAACAACGGATAATACTTTTCTTTTTTCATTTCTCGGATGATACCAAACATTTCTGCAACCATTTCCTTATTCCAGTTATGAACATCCCTTCTAGGACATTCAACCCTTGCATAAAACAATCGTTTATATAAATCTCTGATATAGCGAAAAACATACTTTTTTAATTCTATTCTTTTTCCTAAATCGTCAGTCCATTTTAACGCTTTTGGATTCCCTTTATTATCAAATATAAAGGATACATTTCGCACAGAATCTTCATTTGTAAATTTTTGATCCTTATCTGTATGTATTAAATAATTCAAGTGGTTATGTAAATGCGTGATTCCGTTAAATTTAAGCATTTCTACATCTTCTATCGTAAAATAATGATATTCCATATCTTTTCTCCATTTTCAAAAATAGGAAGTCACTTCCTATTTTTCAATTTCTCCGAATTCATCTTCTTTATTAAGTTGATTTTGTTGTTCCATAGTTGCTGTTTTTTGACTGGAAGTAACTAATCCTTTTCGCACATAATCAAATCGTTCTGGATAGTTTTGATATTCAATCAAAAGATTATGATAATTGCTATTGGCTAGTTCACTATCTGTTAGAACATATACATTTGTATTCTTTTCGTTTGCCTTTAAATATGGTTCTAACATTCTCTGCATCACTTGAGGTAAATGTGCATCTTTTCGTTCTAATACATAAATAGAATTATTCAATTCATCCTTGTAATAACATATATTATCTTTTATCAATTCTAATCGAATTGTTGTATGATAATTAGCAAAATAAATCTTATGAGGTACATTTATTCCTTTCTTTAAGTGTTCATGTACTGGAGATATTTTCTTAGTAGCCTCATCTAATTTTTTTAGTTTGTCTGTCGCTTTATTTTTAATCACTTCATTATGATCTATAGCGAACAACTCAATTGTATGTCTGTCTTTCGTGAGTTCCAACAATGTCATTTTCTCTTGAAAAGAAAACTTATACATTGGAATTCCTTTTTCATGCTTCACTATGGTTTTATCATAAATCCACTCTTTACACTTTTCTTCCAACAATTGAAAGTCACAACAAAATTTATGATATGTTGTATTTTTATCCAACGCTTTATGATAGATTGCTTTTGCTTTACTTTGAATGACTTCTCTATTCTTATTACAATATTTTAATTCTTGTCTTAGCAGGAATCTATATTGATAATCACTTTCATTATTTATGACTTTTTGTTTGATTTCTGAATCAGGTACAGGAAACATGAAAGAATAACGAACACTACCTACTGGTACATTTCCAACTTCAATAACATAGTTTGAATTTTGCTTTATATTAAATGAGGATACAGGGGCAAAAAAATTCAACCCATTGATTTTGAATAATGTTCCGCATACAAATTTATTTCTATTTTGATACACTACATCAGGTATTCGAGAATCAAATTGTTTTAGATATTTTACATAATCTATATTCACTTCATAAAAATCTAGCTTTTCACTCATGCAAGCACCCCCAAACATAAAAAAAGCCATGCATCTCTACATGACTTTGTATTCGCCTTTTAGCTTTTTGCTATCCTATTCGTTTTATTATAAATAGGCATGGTAGCGAAGCACCCGAATAAATCATTCGCCTTTTAGTCTTTGACTATCCTATATTTTATAGGAATGGTAGCGAAGCACCTTAGAGATTTGAGCTTTACCCTTTTGTTTTGTACTTCAACTACAAAAGGCAATCCTCACATGAATAATAACAAAAATGTTATCTTCAATTAGAGTATAGCACAGTAATTTTTATTTGCAAACTAATTTTAATTTGCCATCTAGCCAAATTAGGAAGTCACTTCCTATTTATGAAAAAAAGTGAAGATTTCTCTCCACTTTACATTAACATTTTGTATCCAATGAATCATTCTCATCATATCCATCTTCTACATTTTTTGCACATTCTTTTTGTACTAAAAACATCTTCTGATAATTACGATCATAAACTTTTAATTCATCAAGATATTCGGATATGTTTTTATATTTCACACCCTCAATTTCTTGTCCTTGTGTTTTTCCCATATATAACACTGTTCTTCCACTTACTTCTAATCCTCTTTTTTCAAAGTATTTCATTTTTGCAGGGTCAATCATATGTTTATATTGACTAGGTACGATTTCAGAACTGTGTTTAATTTCAAACAATTCTACAGTATATGCCTCTTTATCTTTAATAACTAAATCAATTTCTCCTTCCGTAACACCTTCACTTGGCATTGGTGGATAAGAGAGTTGAAATACTTCATATTTTTCAGCATCCAAAGACTGTTGGACATTATAAATTGTCAATTCCTCTAATATCTTCCCTTTTACATTGTTATCAATAGTTGAAACAATTAAATTTTGTTCTTTATCTGTTCCCAATCGAAAAGTATTGTGATTTTCTAAAATCTTCAACAATTCCTTGCACTGACTGTATCGCAACCCTGATTGTGTAATAATATTGTTTTCTACTGGCGAAATATTAAAGTCACCTGATTCAACAGTGTAGGAATCTACAATCTCTAGTTTTCGTAAATATTGTTCTATCTCATAGACTTCAGAATCTGTTAATATTTCATCTTTTCTTGCATCATAAATATGAAGTTGTTTTTTCAATGATTCAATAATCGTGCTTGAATCTATTCTGTTTAGAATATCTGTGTTAGGTTCGATATTCTTCTTAACACGAGTAGTCATTATATCTCTAACAGAGTTATAATCAGAAGACTTAAATGTACTTTGAATTACTTTGATAGAGAATTGATGGTTTCTATTCTGTACAACACGATTGATAGCATTAGTAAGTTTGTCTTGATTATACAGATTTATCAAAGAACGGAATTTACTGCCTTCTTCATAGTTTTCTAAAGAATGCTGGATGTTCTGTGCGATTGCAGAATCTACATATTGTTCAGCATTTTTTCCATTATAGAACGGATAATCTTCATTATATTCAGGAATTAAAGTACCACCATATTCAATGAATTCATCAATGTTTTTATTAGGAAACAGATGTTTAAATTCATAAAAAGGAATATATGTTGTATGAATATATCTAGCTCTATCATAAAGCTCACGAGAAGAAGATAGGAAAAAGCCTAGAGAATCTGTTCCTGTCAGAACAATTCTCATACCTTTTCTAACATATACATCAGGAAATAAGGAAGACATGGAAATAAAGTTATCTAAAGAAGTAACTTCATCAATGAAAATATACTTGTATCCTTCTTCTTTCAACATATCAAGATCGCTATACAAAGAAGATATTGTATCTCTATTACTTACTTCGATATATGCACTTTTTTCAAAATCATCTTGTGTCAATTCAGAAATTGTTTGCAACATTAAAGTTGTTTTTCCAGTTCTTCGCAATCCATATAAAATACAGACTTTGGTATCTTCTGATTCAAATAAATAGTCTTTCAATTCTTCTCCAATAATGCGTTGTGGTTTATCTTTTTCACGATTTGTGATTTCTTTTAATTCGTCTTTAACAAAAACATTTGCTGTATATTTTTTCATTAAACCACCTTCTTTCATATCCCTATTATAACAAATTTCCTGTCTCTTATACACATCTGACGCTGCCGACGATCGCATAAGTGTAGAT
>ENA-OZEB01000552-OZEB01000552.1-human-gut-metagenome-genome-assembly--contig:-NODE-552-length-11437-cov-4.568441_pt1 | contig 11437 bp, 8 predicted proteins | sample MGYA00245060_ERZ653593 | MGnify/ENA primary metagenome ERZ653593 (study PRJEB26926, sample SAMN06164989) | human gut metagenome | biome: ENVO:00009003; feature: ENVO:2100002; material: ENVO:00002003... | reverse complement strand
CTTATGCGATCGTCGGCAGCGTCAGATGTGTATAAGAGACAGATTACAGAAATAGCCTGCCCCAAAGTCAGCAATCCCGCATTTACGAAACTAACTGTCATTACCGTTGTCGCAGTAGAAGACTGTACAGAAGCTGTCACAAATGTACCAGTTAACAGCCCGGTAAAACGGTTCGTGGTCATTGCCCCCAGAATATGACGCAAATGTCCGCCTGTCAGTTTTTGCAAGGCCTCACTCATGGTTTTCATCCCATACATCAGAAGTGCCAGTGAGCCTATCAGTTTCAAAAAAACAAATATTGACATGTAGATTCTCTTTTATTTATACCCTCTTCTTTATTACACTTTATTAAAAAAGACACAGAGGTACAAAGTATTTAATCCGTCATGAGTTAAACCTTGCACCTCTGCATCTATATCATTGTTCTGTTCACCATAGCCATTTCAGGTTAGGATTTCTTTTCCTTCACATTGCTACTGGCTTCCACCACATTAACTACATAATCGCCCAGTTTTTCACATTCTCCAATGATATCCATATAGTGTACACCCATCTGATAATCATACTCCTTATTATTCACATCCAGTACATTTTGATTCTTTAGCTGATTACGATAGTTATTTATTTCATTCTCTATATTAAACGATTTATTCACATCCACCACATGATGTTCATCTTCCACCAACGAAACCATTTGGGACAAAGCATCATCTGTCAACTGGAACATCTGATGAATATGATCATACTGTTTCGGAGTGAAATCCATATCACTCCGATGCTTACGATTAATTGTACGTGCCAAATTATAACAGCTGTCACCAATACTCTCTATTTCAGTCACCTCACGAAGCATAGCACGAATCTGCAACTTACTCTCAGAACTCAAACGCCCGTCGGATACCTGATTCAGATAATTAGCAATCTCCACCTCCATATTATCACTTATATTCTCATATTTCTCAATACGGCTGAACAATTTGTTAAAGTCATTGTCATTTGTGGTATGAAGCAGATCCCGCACCATGCCAAACATACGATGAGTACGCTCTGCAAAGAGATTGATTTCCTTGCGTGCCTGCAATATAGAAAGCTCCGCAGTAGAAAGCATACCACCTGTAATAAAGCGCAAACGATATTCTTCATCCTGCTCTCTCTGAGGAATGATTTTACAGACTGTTTTCTCTATCAACTTAACAAACCAAATAAGAATCAACACATTGCATATATTAAAAGTAGTATGAAAAGCAGACAGTTTAAAAGATACGGCAACAGCCGGATCTGCTGTTTTCATTATATCTTCTACAAACCATGAAACCCCCATAGTTACAGGCTTGAAAAGACATAATACCCAAATAACCCCAAAAACATTAAACACCAAATGAGCCAGCGCAGCCCTCCTAGCCTGCGTATTAGCAGTCAGTGCAGCAAGGTTGGCTGTTATGGTAGTACCAATATTCTCGCCAAGCACCAATGCAGCCCCCAACTCAAAACTAATCCAACCATTGGCACACATAATTAAAGTAATAGCCATCGTTGCCGCCGATGCCTGTACAATCATAGTCAGAACTGTACCGATGACAACAAATAAGATAACAGAACCAAATCCCATATCGGTATAGTTCTGAACAAAAGACAACATTTCGGGGTTTCTACTTAAGTCAGGAGCATTCGTCTTCAAGAGAGAGAGGCCCATAAACAAAAAAGAGAAACCGAATATAAATTCTCCAATGGATTTACGGTTACTCTTTCCTGAAAATAATAAAGGTACGCCAACAGCCAATAACGGAAGCGCCATAGCAGCAATATCTACTTTGAACCCCAATGCAGATATAATCCATGCAGTAACAGTGGTACCGATATTCGCCCCCATAATGACCCCAATTGATTGTGAAAGCGTAAGGAGTCCGGCATTAACAAAACTTACTACCATAACAGTAGTAGCAGAAGAGGATTGAATTAACGCAGTGATAAGAACACCGGTTAACACTCCGGTTACCCGGTTGGTGGTCATCGCTGTGAGGATTTTACGCAGTCTGTCACCAGCAAACTTTTGCAGCCCCTCACTCATGATTTTCATTCCATAAAGGAATAGCGCCAGTGAACCTAGCAGCTTTAAGAAATCATAAAAAGAATACTCCATCTTTAATTAATTTGGTAGGAATTGGCTAATCTCCCTTTTATTCAGTAAATTTCAAGCCGTTTCACTACGTTAGTAATAATTATTACGATTATGTTACAAATCTGTTGCAAAAATAACAATATTTCAAAGAACTTCCCAATCGGAAGCTCACTTTTGGATATTTATAATGGTTTTAATCTAGATATCCCATATGGACCAGTCAGTGCCAAAGTCAATAACAAAGTAGAAGGGCTCAATTACCGGGCCTATAATAATAAGGATGTGGAATTCCTGAATATGCTAAATCCTTCGGGAATGCGCACTTATGTCCGTTCACTTTGCTTCATCTTGTGCAAAGCGGTGGAGGACCTATACCCTGATGGAAAAATCATGCTTGAACATCCCGTATCCAAAGGATATTATTGCGACTTGCAGATAGGGCACGAGACCGGACTGGATGATGTTTCCCGTATTAAGCAGCGAATGAAAGAGATTGTGGAAGCCAACATCCCTTTCCATCGTTTTGAATGTCATACAACTAAAGTAGTAGAACTATTCTGCCGGAAAGGAATGATGGACAAAGTAAAACTACTTGAAACTTCAGGAGAACTTTACTCCTATTATTATACTTTGGAAAATACCATTGACTACTACTATGGCAGCCTGCTGCCCAGCACCGGATATATCCGCAAATTCGACATAGTGAAATACTATGACGGCTTGTTGCTGCGTGTCCCCAACCGTCAGAATCCGGAAGTACTAGAGGAAGTGGTAAAACAAGAAAAAATGCTGGAAGTATTCAAAGAACATCGTCGTTGGAATCAGATTTTAGGCGTAGGGACTGTAGGAGATTTCAATGTGGCCTGTAATGAAGGCTATGCCACCGATCTGATTAATGTGTCCGAAGCCTTGCAGGAAAAAAAGATTTCCAATATTGCCGATGAGATATACCACAGAGGAAAAAACGGTCAAAGAGTAAAACTGGTTCTTATCTCCGGTCCATCCTCTTCTGGTAAAACGACTTTCAGCAAACGGCTCAGTATTCAGTTGATGGCAAACGGTCTGAAGCCTTACCCCATCTCCCTGGACAATTATTTTGTTGACCGAGAAAAGACACCAAAAGATGAAAAAGGTGATTATGATTACGAATCATTGTATGCATTAGATTTAGAGTTCTTCAACAAGCAATTACAAGATCTGCTTCATGGAAAGGAAGTGGAATTACCACGTTTCAACTTCACCACAGGAAGAAGGGAATTTAAAGGTGACAAACTTAAGATTGACGATAACATGATATTGATTCTCGAAGGGATCCATGCACTTAACCCCGAGTTAACTCCTCATATTCCCACCGAAAATAAATATAAAATATATGTATCGGCATTAACCACTATTCTGCTGGACAATCATAATTATATTCCGACTACCGACAACCGTTTGTTGCGCCGTATTATCCGCGACCACAAATACCGTGGCTATTCCGCAGAAGAAACGATCAGAAGATGGCCCAGCGTACGTGCCGGAGAAGAAAAATGGATCTTTCCATATCAAGAAAATGCAGATGCCATGTTCAATTCTGCCCTATTGTTTGAACTGGCCATTATGAAAGATTATGCTATTCCCATTCTAAGGAATGTCCCCAATAACAAACCGGAATATTCAGAAGCATATCGTTTACGCAAATTCTTGGAATATTTCGCTTCGGTACAAGATAAAGAATTGCCTCCTACCTCTTTACTGAGAGAATTTTTAGGAGGAAGCAGTTTCCGGTATTAACCTGTTATTAAACAGTATATAAGGTTTGTTTATGTGCGAAACAAACAGTAATTTCGACCACTATTAAACAAGTATAAGCGAATGCACTCCAAAGGCTATAGAAAACTGTTCAACTGCCTGATGTTCTACTGCTAAGAACATTTCTTCTTCAGGAGGGTATGCCAAAAGCCAGCAGACTGTACATTCATTAGCCACCATAAAGATGGATTGAATGACAGCGTATCTTACTTTTGGCATACGTTTCATTCTATTGATATCTTCTTCTGCATATCAATCGGTCGGCTCCTTCAATCCGTCCTTATGGGAATTCCTATTTATGAACAAATAAACCTTATTATAACTCTTATGATAACAACAACCAACGGAATGACAGACCGTATCCAACGCCTGCGTCAAGAATCTTTTAACGCACAACCTTCTCTGTCCATAGAACGTGCTCTGATAGAGACCGAATTTTACAAAGAAAACGAAGGGAAATATCCAATTCCCATTCTAAGAGCACTGAACTTTCTTGAAATCTGTAAACGGAAAACTATATACATAGGTAAAGACGAACTGATTGTAGGTGAACGTGGACCACATCCCAAAGCCGTATCTACTTTCCCTGAACTGACCTGTCACAGCGTGGAAGACCTTCATGTGTTGAACACCCGCGAATTACAGCGCTATACCATCAGCCAAGAAGATATAGACACCTATGAACGCGAGGTTATTCCTTATTGGAAAGGGCGCACCCAACGCGAACGCATCTTCAATCACGTTCCCAAAGAATGGAAAGAAGCTTACGAAGCAGGAATGTTCACTGAATTTATGGAACAACGAGCCCCCGGTCATACTTCCTTGGACGGAAAAGTTTATCAATATGGCATGCTGGATCTGAAAGAACGTATTGCCCATGAGCTGAGAAATCTGGATTTCATGAATGATCCAGAAGCAACCGACAAACAAGAAGAACTGACCGCCATGTCCATCTCCTGTGATGCCGCTATCATTTTTGCCGAACGCCATGCTGAACTGGCCGAAAAGATGGCTGGACGAGAAACCGATCCGAAACGCAAAAAGGAACTGAAAAAAATAGCGGAAATCTGCCGATGGGTTCCTGCACATGCCCCACGTACTTATTGGGAGGCCATACAGATGTACTGGTTTGTCCATCTCGGCACCATTACAGAGCTGAACGGATGGGACGCCATGAATCCAGGACATTTTGACCAGCATCTCACTCCTTTCTATGAAAATGACCTAAAAGAAGGAATACTGACTCGTGCAGAAGCCAAAGAACTAATGTCATGTTTTTTTATCAAAATAAATAATCAGACAGCCCCACCCAAAGTTGGCATCACCGCCAAAGAAAGCGGTACCTACAATGACTTTACCAATCTGAATATCGGTGGCATCAAACGCGATGGTAGCAACGGGGTCAGTGAAGTATCCTATATCATGCTCGAAACAGTAGATGATCTTCACCTGTTACAACCCGGAAGCGCCCTGCACATCAGTGTATGCACCCCAGAGCGTTTCCTGCGCGAAGGCTGCAAAGTAATCCGTAAGGGCTACGGCTACCCATCCGTATTCAATCCCGACACATACGTCATGGAACTAATGCGACAGGGAAAGACACCGGAAGACGCTCGCGAAGGCGGATGTAGCGGATGCATAGAAGTAGGCGCTTTCGGAAAAGAAGCTTACGTACTGACCGGTTACCTTAACGTCCCCAAGATATTGGAAGTCACCTTGCACAACGGAACTGATCCTGTGTCAGGCAAGAAAGTAAGCTTAGAAACAGGAGATCCCCGTACCTTCCGGACTTATGAAGAACTTTATGACGCATTCCTTAAACAAATCCATTATTTTGTAGATATGAAAGTACGTGTCAGCAACTACATTGACCGTATGTTCGCCAAATACGCTCCCGCCACTTTCCTGTCTTTGTTCATTGATGACTGTATTGCCAAAGGAAAAGATTATTATAACTGCGGACCGCGTTATAACACAACCTATATTCAATGCACCGGTTTAGGTACTATTACCGACAGTCTCTCCGTTCTGAAAAAACATGTATTCGAAGAACGTAAATTCAATATGGAGCAAATCATCCATGCTACCGACACCAACTTCGAAGGACAGGAAGCCATGCGACAATTCATTCTGAACCGCACACCTTTCTTCGGTAACGATGACGAATATGCAGACCGTATCGCCATCCAGGTCTTTAACGACCTTTACGACGCCATCGAAGGAAAGCCGAACACCAAAGGCGAATGCTTCCATTTGAACATGCTGTCTACTACCTGTCACGTTTACTTCGGCAAAATGATGAATGCCACCCCCAACGGCCGTCTGGCCGGACGTGCCATCAGTGACGGTACCTCACCCTCACACGGAGCAGATACCCACGGGCCATCCGCCGTCGTAAAATCATTAGGCAAACTAGACCAGGTGAAAAGCGGAGGTACTCTGTTGAATCAACGTTTCCTGCCCTCACTGCTGAAACGTGATGAAGACCTGGCCAAACTAGCAAGCCTCATCCGCAGCTATTTCGCCTTAGGAGGACATCACATTCAGTTCAATATAGTAGATACCGCCACCTTACATGCCGCCCAAAAGCATCCTGAAGAATATCGGGACCTGTTGGTACGCGTAGCTGGGTATAGCGATTATTTCAATGATATGAACGCAGATTTACAATATGACGTAATAGCCCGCACGGCACAAGAAACCTTCTGACAAAATGAATCTGATTTTCGACATCAAACGCTATGCTATCAATGACGGACCGGGCATCCGTATCACACTTTTCATGAAAGGATGCCCGCTCTCGTGCGTATGGTGCCATAATCCCGAAGGCATTCGTAACGGAAAAGACAAACTATACACAGCCAAGAAATGCCTTGGCTGTGGAACTTGTCTGAAAGTATGCCCCAACGGTGCACTGACACTGACTCCCGAGGGTATTGTCACCGACAAACAAAAATGCGTGTTATGCGGACGCTGTGCCGAAGAATGTCCGGCAATGGCTATCGAGATATCAGGAACGGAATATACCGCCGAATACCTGATACATGAAATAGAAAAGGAAATCCCATTTATGGATCAATCGGGCGGTGGGGTCACTTTTTGTGGTGGAGAACCGTTGCTTCATCCCAAATTCTTGATTGATATGCTGAAACGTTGCGGACAACAGGGAATTCATCGGGCGGTAGATACCACCCTACTTGCCCGCAAAGAAACGGTGGATGAAGTGATGCGGAATTGTGAATTATTACTTATCGACTTAAAATCAATGGACAGTACCGTACACCAAACATTTTGTGATGTTCCCAATGAATTAATTTTGGAAAACATCCGCAGAGTAGCAGAAGCCGGTTTCCCTTATTATATCCGCATTCCATTGATTGAAGGAGTGAATGCAGATGAAAAGAACATAAAGCAGTCTGCCGAATTTTTGGCCAGTCTTCCACGGCATCCTGAGATAATTAACCTATTACCTTACCATGATATAGGAAAGGGAAAGCATACAAAGCTAGGCAGTATCTATAATCCTAAAGGATATAAAATGCAAACGCCATCCGAAGAAGTACAACAGCAGTGCATACAAATCTTGACTGATTACGGTTTAAAGGTAACCATAGGTGGATAATTATATATCATCGGGGGTAGATAAAAGTATTTCTATCTACCCCCAATAATTTTATCGCAAAGCCTCCACCTCTTCTGTAGTAAAAGGAACCTTCTTACCTAAAAGACGTGCCCCGTCCTCCGTTATCAAATAATCTTCCTCATTACGCAAACCTGTAAAGTCACGATAACTCTCCAGCTTATCATAATTGATAAAGTCCTTAAAGCGTTTTTCCGCTTTCCAATAATCAATCAGTTCGGGAATAAAATAGATACCCGGTTCTATAGTAAGCACAAATCCCGGTTCTAAAGGTCTGGCCAGCCTTAATGACTTACGGCCGAACTGAGTGCTTTTCGGTTGTCCGTCATAGCCGACCCATACCTCTCCCAAATTCTCCATATCGTGCACATCCAATCCCATCATGTGTCCTAGTCCGCACGGAAAAAACATAGCATGCGCCCCAACGGCCACCGCTTCAGCAGGATCACCTTTCATAATGCCCAGTCCTTTCAGCCCTTCACAAATCACTCTACAGGAAAGTTCATACACCTCCTTAAAAGGCACTCCGGGCTTCAATGCACGAACCGCTGCCGTGTGTGCGGCAACCTGAATGTCATACACTTCTTTCTGACGGATAGTAAACGTTTTATCCGCACAAATTGTAGACGACATATCACCAGCATATCCCATTTCAGTTTCCGCACCAGCATCCACCAACAGCATATCCCCCGATTTCACCGTATGCCCATGATAATGGTTATGCAAAGTCTGTCCGCATACCGTGGCAATAGTAGGAAACGAAAATCCACAACCATTGGCCTGTGCCACCGCTTCCAATGCAGCCACCACTTCCCATTCCTTCATTCCTATACGTAACACTTTCATAGCTGTAATGTGCATATCAGCCGTCACATTACAAGCACGTTCAATTTCAACCAACTCCTCAGCAGTCTTATAATTCCTCATATTCACGACTCCACGAATAAACGGAACAGACGGCTGTTCCATGCCAAGCTTTATATCCAACCAGTCCAACAGCTTCAATCTGTGCTCCGCACGATAAACAGGCAGATAATGAATCACCTGTCTTTTAGCAACAGCTTTTTCCAAATACTTCTTCAAATCCGCGGCAGGACGAGTTTCCGTCACTCCCACCCTCTGCGCTTTCTCACACAAGGCAGGCTGGATTCCCATCCATACAATATGATCCATAGTCAGCTCATCCCCGAAGATAATTTCCTTATCCTCATCCACATCGATAATGGCAGCCAACCCAGCATAGGGCAAGCCGAAAAAATAAAGAAAAGTAGAATCCTGGCGGAAATGATAAGTATTATCCTCATAGTTCATGCCACTCTCCTCGTTGCCTAGAAATAGCAAGAGACCTGTTCCCAGGCTTTTTTTCAAGCTGTTACGGCGGGTTGTATAAGTTTCTTTTGCAAACATAATCTTGTGTTTTTTGTATGGATGACAGGCAAAGATAACCATCCCCTTAAAATAATCCCAAAAAAAAGGAAGATTATTACAATACAATTTCCTATTTTTGTCGCAATAAACAAGGAAATAAAAATATTATGGCACAAGGCTCACGTCAAGTACAAACACAAGCCCAGCAACAAATACAGACTTTATCTCCACAACAAATACTGGTAGTGAAATTGCTGGAACTGCCCACTGTGGAGTTGGAAGAACGTATCCATTCCGAAATACTGGATAATCCGGCCCTGGAGGAAGGGAAAGAAATGCCCGATAATGAAGATGACAACACAGAATACGAAGAAAACGAAGACGAAAATACGGAGTCGAACGAGGATTTTTCATTAGGCGATTACAGTAACGAAGATGATATTCCCGATTATAAACTACAGGAACATAATCGTTCCAAAGAAGGAGTAGCCGAAGAAATCCCTTTCTCGGATGCCGTATCTTTTTATGAAATATTGAAAGACCAGTTGCAGATGCAGGAACTTACCCCAGAACAACGAGATATAGCCGAGTACTTGATCGGTTCATTGGACGATGACGGCCTGTTACGCAAAAATATGGAGTCTATCATGGATGAACTTGCCATCTATCGGGGCATCTATACCACTGAAGAAGAATTGAATAAAATATTAGAAATAATCCAAGACTTTGATCCGGCAGGTATCGGTGCCCGCAGTTTACAGGAATGTCTTCTGTTACAAATACAAAGAAAAGCCGATTCGCCGTTGAAACAAATAGAACTGGACATCATCGGTAAATGTTGTGATGAATTTACCCGCAAAAATAAAGAAAGGATTATCCAAAAACTAGGTATTACCGAAGAACAATATAATGAGGCGGTGAGCGATCTCACCAAGCTGAATCCTCGTCCGGGCAGTTCACTGGGTGAAGCAATGGGTAAAAATATGCAGCAGATTATTCCCGATTTCATCGTAGAAACGTATGAAGACGGCACCATTACTCTAAGTTTAAACAATCGTAATGTTCCTGAGTTGCGTCTGAGCCGTCAGTTCACCGAATTGCTGGATGAACACACTCGCAACAAAGACAATCAGAGCAAGGCCTCAAAGGACGCACTGATGTTCCTAAAACAAAAAGTAGATGCCGCACAAGGTTTTATCAATGCCGTAAAACAGCGACAACACACGTTACTCACCACCATGCAAGCCATTATAGATATTCAACGCCTCTTCTTTTTAGAAGGAGACGAATCCTTGCTGAAGCCCATGATCTTGAAAGATGTAGCCGAACGCGCGGGATTGGATATTTCCACCATATCACGGGTAAGCAACAGCAAATATGTACAAACAAACTATGGTATCTATTCGTTGAAATTCTTTTTCAGCGACGGTTACACCACCGAAGACGGTGAAGAACTCTCTGTCCGCGAAATCAAGCGCATTCTGAAAGAATGTGTAGATACCGAAGACAAAGAAAAACCTTACACTGATGATGAACTGGCCGAAACACTAAAGACGAAAGGCTATCCCATAGCCCGCCGTACTGTAGCCAAATACCGCCAACAGCTTAACATACCCGTCGCACGATTAAGAAGGTAATATTATGAAAGCTAACGAAACAACCGAAGCAATAAGAGTAGCCAAGAAAAATAGTCCGCTTGAAGTCAGCTCACGTATCATATCAGGCATATTCACGCCTTTTATGATTCCTTTTGTGGCATTTTTCCTACTTTTTTTCTTCACTTATCTTCGTATCATGCCCATCCAGTACAAACTGATAGTATTGGGCATAGTCTACTGTTTCACCATTCTGATGCCAATGCTCGCCATCTACCTATTTCAAAAAATAAACGGTTGGGGGATTCATGAATTGGGACACCGCGAAAAACGTTTCGTACCATACGCGCTGACTATCATCAGCTATGTCACCTGTCTCATCACTATGTACAAGATACATCTGCCCCGCTATATGTCGGGTATTATCGTAGCCGCCCTCATCTGCATGATCCTTTGCACACTGATCAATTTCAAGTGGAAAATCAGCACACACGTGGCAAGCAGCGGCATGATGGTAGGCGGATTATTATCCTACAGCTTTATATTCAATTTCAATCCTGTATGGTGGCTCTGTTTTTTCATTTTGCTATCCGGAATGCTTGGCACAGCCCGTATCATTGTAAAACAGCATACCTTATTAGAAGTTTTAGCCGGATTTATTGTCGGATTGTTTTGTGGTGTCATTGGAATTTTGTTTATTTGAAAAAAATTAGTATTAACCTTATAAATTGAAAACATTATGGAATTTCCAAGCAATGTAAAGTATACCAAAGAACACGAATGGATACGAGTAGAAGGTGATATAGCTTATGTAGGCATCACTGATTATGCACAAGAGCAACTAGGTGACATCGTATTCGTAGATATCACTCTGTCTCTTATACACATCTGACGCTGCCGACGATCGCATAAGTGTAGATC